>Ga0209360_1003072_pt1 | contig 9422 bp, 9 predicted proteins | sample SaaInlV_130m_DNA_3_FD_184651 | JGI IMG/M metagenome (GOLD analysis project Ga0209360, IMG submission 184651) | Marine microbial communities from expanding oxygen minimum zones in the Saanich Inlet - SI037_S3LV_130m_DNA (SPAdes) (version 2) | ecosystem: Environmental > Aquatic > Marine > Intertidal... | reverse complement strand
GTTAAACAAGATAGTATAACTTGGTCTTATGTTAGATGTTCAACAACCAACCAAGACCTAACAACTCAATCCCAACAACTAATTGATTATTCCAATGCCTTTGGTTTCCAAATCAACAATCAAATAAATGACTTTGGTATTAGTGGTAGTGAGTTTAATAGAACGGGATTAAACGAGATTAGAGATGGGATAAAAAATAAATCGTTCAATCAATTACTCATTTATTCAATCTCTCGTTTAGGTAGGTCTATGATAGAAACAATTTCACTACTCAATGAAATGAGTGATGTGGGGATAAATGTAATCTCGTTGAAAGAAAACTTGGATTTATCCACACCAAGTGGGAAGATGATTTCACAGATATTTAGTGTTCTGGCTGAATATGAACTTGAAACTTTAAGGTCTCGTATTACCGATACACTCCAAACTAAAAAACGAAATGGGATGAAATATACTCACTCGTTATTTGGATTTGATACTGATATGGATAGAATGGTGGTAAATGAGAGGGAACAAAAGATTATCCGTAAAATGTTTAAGATGAAAAAAGATGGTTTTGGATTTACTGAAATATCTAAACACTTGAATAGGAATGGATACTCAATTAAGAATGGGAACTCTTTTTCACGGAGTTATGTGAGTGGAATACTAAAAAATAAAAATGAGATAGAGGATGTTAATAATTTGTTTTATGGAGGAAGAACTCCAAATTATTTGTGATTACGATAGATGGTTTTTCTTTTATTATAGTTGATAAATATAATTGGGGAAATTATTTCCAAAACATATCATTGTTTGTTACATTTTATACAGAGTATGACACGACTTGTATTGTATTATATTGTGATTAAATAAAGCAAAGGAGTATTAAATGAAAAACACACTATTAACCATACTATCACTTTTACTGATTGTTGGGTGTTCTAAAAAGCCTGAAGGTGTGTTTAATGAAGAAGGAAATAAAGAAGGAAAATGGACAACTTGGTATGAACCTGAAAAATGGTATTCTTCTGATAGTGAAAAAAAATCAGAAGGTGAGTATAACAATGGGGAAAAAATAGGGAAGTGGACTTATTGGTATGAAAATGGTAATAAGAAAGAAGAAGGAGAAACTGTTAAAAAGAAAAAGGTGGGGAAGTGGACTTATTGGTATGAAAATGGTAATAAAAAAGAAACCATTTATTTGGCTAAAAATGGTAATCTCACAAAGAAGGAAAGGATGTCAGATTGTGGTAATACTACAACTTCTTTTAATACTGATGGTAGTGTTCGTTCTACCACTGAATCTCCTGATATAGAGAAATATAAGAAAAAGGCAAGACAGTTCGCCTTCGATAGATTGAGGAATAATGGAAGTGGTATAAACTTTTATTCAAGTAGTTCTAATGGTTGTCGATATAATTTTTCAGGGAATATGTTTGATAGATATAATAATCCTCATTTCTTTTCAATTTCGGTTGAATATAATGGATATAGTTGGAGTGTAGAAAATATTAATATTCAATAACCTATACCCCATAACTTGATAGACGAATCTTTATACGACATAAATATTGGATTAAATAATAAAGGAGTTGGAAATGAAAAAGACACTAATAATAATGATGATTCTATTTTTTTCATCATGTTCAGACCCATCACGATGTGACCTATCAGGTTGTGATAACAGGAAATCAGGTTATTATTTGATGAAAGATTTTCCACAAATGGGGGGTGCTCATTCAAGTCGTCAAACAGGATGGAAACGTAGTAAACATGCGTATAGAGGGAAAGAGTTCTGTTCAATAGGACATGCGAATAGTTGGTATAAAAAATTATAATTAACCCACTATATCCACCACATCTAACTAAAAGACTATTGGAGAACTAAAATGAAAAAACACTATTAAACACATTACCCTTATTATTAATTATCCCACTATTTCTTTCTTCCTGTGGTGGACCCAAAACTACTTGTTCTTACTGTAGTGAAAAATTTTCTGGGAAAGGTTATACTGTTGTAGGAGGACGTACAGTTAAAGTAAAAACAGGACAAGGATACCTCTGTAGTACAACATGTGCTTTAAAACAGTCGGGAAGATATTAGTATGAAAAAAAAGATTATTATTCTATTGGGGTTGTTTCTCTCTGTTCTATTCAGTCAAACTGAATCTATAAAAGTAAATCCAAATGGAAGTTTTGAAATAGTAGATGACTCACTTCTTCCCGAGAATTATTTTCTTTCAGATACAAATAATTTGAAAAAACTGGATTTGGAGGTTTATAATATCATTAAACCAGAATTGGATAAAATGGTGTCTGATTACAGAAATGAAATAAACTCAAATATAAATTCAGTAAAATATACCGAAAGAGTTCCTGCGGGTGTTTATTATGATGAATCGGCTTATTTAACTCACTTATTATCAATGAATAATCCAAGTCAATATGAAGCTGATTATTTGAAATCTATGTACACAACTGTGACTTATAAAACAGTAGGAAAAGAAAAAAACAAAACATTTGAAATAAACAGAAGTCTTTGGTCAAAATCGGTAGAATGGTCTGATATCGTTAAATTTTTTGGAGGATATTCAGAATTAAGGAAAAAGGAATTTACTAAAGATAAGGTTCATCTCTTTGATGTTGAAGGGAAATTAGTTTCAGTTGAATTGACAGGTAAAAATACTTGTATTTCAAATGTAGAAATCATTGGAAATAAAGAATTCGGATTAAAATATCATCTAATACCAAAATCAAAATATATTTATGAGGGGACTTATTCTATGGATGAGTTAAATGATTATTCAGATATTTATAACGGTTTCAATCCCAATATACATTTTTCTTTTGAAAAGAAAAAATATATGCCGGAAATGAAATTTACCCGAAAATTAAATGATGAAAGATACTCACCATCAGTAGAATCCTATCAGGATTTGATGAAACAGATGATAAGTGATTTGATTCCCTATGATAAATATTTAAAGATGGAACATATACTAGTGGAAATTGAATATAACCGAAAAAGAAAACTTCAAGAAAAAGAACAAAAGAATAAAGAATGTGACGAATTGTTTCATTCTTTTCAAGAATATTGTATTGATATAATTGAAAAGCATATTAGTTACTCAATATCAATTAATACTAATAAGAAGAAACTTAAAAAATTGATTAAAAATTATAAAAAGAACAACTCAAACCCTATAATAGGTACATTTAATAAGATTGATGATGGTAACGTCAATAGTATTTCTCTATATAGTCGGGAGTTTTTAGAGTATTATTCGGATAAATACAAATCTAATAAACATTTTGTTAGGTCATACTTACAAATAGTCGATAATATAAATAAATCACCAAATATTATCTTCCTTCTATTTGTTTTATGTAACAAAAATCCAAAAGATGAGACAGGAGAAGAAATGTCTATTGGATTTCGTCATGTTCCAGGAAAGTATGAACATATGAGCAAATCTGAAAACCAAAGGAGAGTCGAATATCTAATTAATAATTTACGTTTAGACGACGATCCATTTGATTTAACAACATGGTTTTTTGGTAAATATAATTATTTAAATCAATTTCCAGATGTGGTTAGTTGGGAATCGTTTAGTTCTTGTAATTCATCCTATATGTATTTACTTGATAGAATTGACAAAGATTCTAGAGGTGTACTCTCACATCCTGTAAATGGTTAAGAAATACAATTATTATTACGTAAAACAAATGTAAAGGAGACAAAAAAACATTTGGGTACAATCCCTAATTATAAAAAAGAAGAAACAATTAAAGTATTAATGAACTATTTTGGGGGTTGTACTTATGAATATGGTGAAAGATTGTATTATAGGTCTTACAATTAAGGAGGAGAAGAAGGAATTGATAAAGTACCAGAAGCTTACACTCCTAAATAATCTTGTATATTTAGTTTTTTTCTCACAATTTTTTGAAGATAACCATCAACTATCAACAAAAAATAACAACCATAAATCACCCATTTCTCATCGGTATAACTCTAAACACTCGTGAGATTACATAAATCACTACCAATTATTCCAACTTTTACCATTTTATCCTTTATATCCTAATATCATTGTTAAAACTAATCATTATTTCAAAACGTCAGGTAGGATTAAAAAATTACCAAAAATCCCTCTGTATGTCTCATAATTCAAATTAAGGGACATAGAGAAAACACAATACATTATTTATCACTATATTCCACATGGATTATATGGGGTAGTTTAGTTTATGTCATGGGTAAATAGTATTATCGACAAGAACAAGTCTGAAATTGTTCAAATGAAAACCTTGAGGAAATCGGAGAAATCTTTCCAAGTTAATTTTGGAATCCATACCACCCCCCTACCGAATTGTCAAATCAAAGTTATGAGAACTATCAAATTATTGGAGAACTAAAATGAAAAAGACATTACTAATCATAACATCACTCCTACTCTCCACCACCCTACTATTCCCACAATCCAAAGTAAATAAAAACAATCTCGTTCAATATGGTGATAAGTGGTTTAAAGAGAACGATGATAAACCATATACTGGTGTTGTCTTTGATATGTCCAAAGAAACAGGAATGAAAATATTAGAGGGTAAATATGTTCAAGGGAAACAACACGGTAAACATAAAGAATGGTGGTCTAACGGGGAAAAGAAAGTTGAAGGGACATTCCAATCTGGGTTGATGATTGGTAATTGGAAGTCTTATTATGAAAATGGGAATATAAATTTTGAGGGTAGTTACCTAAATGGAACAGGGGAAGACTACAATAGAGATATAGGATTACCGAAAAGTGGAATTGATGGAAAATTAGTTTATTGGTATCCCAATGGTCAAAAAAAAGTAGTAGGAATTGTTATAGATGGAAAACAAGATGGATTGTGGACTGAATGGTATGAAAATGGTAACAAAGATAGAGAAGAAACTTTTAAAAATGGAACTCAGGTTGGTTTAGAGACAAGTTGGTTTAGTGACGGACAAAAATATTATGAAGGAAAATATATTGATGATAGACGAGATGATTTATGGACTTGGTGGTTGACTGACGGTAATGTAGATAAAGAACGGATTTACAATAAAGGTGAAATGTTAGATGAAACTGTTTACTCTTACTTTTATTGGGATAATGGGAATAAAAGATATGTTGGGTCTAATAAAAATGGCAAAAAAAATGGTTTATGTATTTGGTGGTATGAGAATGGACAAAAAAAAGAGGAATCTAACTGGGTAGATGAGAAACAGAATGGTTTGTGTTCTCTTTACGATGAAAATGGTAAAATAAAGGAAACACGGAATTATATTGGTGGGGAGTTGAATGGGTTATTCACTTATTGGGATGAGAATGGACAAAAAAATAGAGAAGGTAATTATTTAAATAATGAACCTCACGGACAGTGGTTATACTGGAAAGAGAACGGACAAAAACATTTAATAAGAAGTTACAATAATGGTGAGATTGTAAATGAGTGGACTTATTATTACGATAAATACGATAATGGGAATATGAAAATGATGGGTTTAGTTAAAAAGGATGAAAACGGTAATTGGAAACAAGAAGGTTTATGGAATATATATGATGAAAATGGAAAAATTAAAGAGAATCAGAATTACACAGTTGGGAAATTAAATGGTAATACAATCATATATTATGAAAATGGGGGGAAAAAGGAGGAGTCCATCTGGGTAGATGGTATACGAGAAGGTTTGTTAACTTTATACTATGGAAATGGAATTATTAAAGAAACTCGAAATTACAAGGATGGGAAAGAAGATGGTGTACGTACTGATTGGTATGAAAATGAACAAATAGAATTTGAAGGAACTTTTAAAGACGGTGAAAAAATTGGATTACATACTTGGTGGTATGAAAATGGAGAGAAGAAGGAAGAAAAAAACTACAATGATGGTGTAAGGGATGGATTATGGACTACTTGGTATGAAAATGGTAATAAGAAGTTAGAAAAAACATACAAGGATTGGACATTACATGGATTATATACTGGATGGTTTGAGAATGGTAATAAGAAGTTAGAAAGAGAATATAAGGAAGGTAAGGAAGATAAATTATGGATTCGGTGGTATGAAAATGAACAAATAGAATTTGAAGGAACTTTTAAAGACGGTGAAAAAATTGGATTACATATTTGGTGGTATGAAAATGGAAAAAAAATGTATGAAGAAACATTCAAGAACGGGAAACGAGAAAGTAATTTTGTTCATTCAGAACTTTCAGATAAAGGTAAAAATATAGAGAAAATTTTAGTTGGGAAATGGGTACCAGAAGGTGGAGATGGATTATTCTATCTTTCTTTTAAACAGAATGGTTCTATGGACTTATATAACGATGGTGAACTTGATGAAGGAGAAAGTGGTATCTGGTTTTTAATTGAAAATGGGGATGAATTATTTATTACTGGAAAAGAAAATGATTCCAATACTATGAATAAAGATAAAATTGTATTGGTAAACAATGACCAGTTTGAATTATATGATAGTAGAAGAAAACAAATCCTTAATAGAAAGAAATGATAAATCTTAACTCCAAAATGAAACCCACCTACATCTTACTCCCCCTTCTCCTCTTCATCTCGTGTGATGACACCACCGATGAACAGATAGAAAAAGATGAGGATATTATTACATTAGAGATTGAACCAAGATTAGACCAAGATAATAATGGGTATTATCATTTAGAGTTAGACCAAGGGAGTTGGCAAACCATCCATAGAATATCTGGACATGTTTATTGGAATGATGAACCACTTGAAGTATTAAGAGTAAATTGGGAATCATCCCATTTTTGGTATATCGGAGATACTCTTGGTTATATTGTAAGGATGGGACTTACAGATGATTTACAATATGTAAGTTATGATACGAGTTATGTGACTTGGTTTAATGGGTTTGAAGTTCCAGTGGTTAATTCAGTGAGTTACAGTAATTCTGAAGGAGAAGTAAATACGATGTTTGCCCCTGTTCGGTCTATGTTAGGGGATACTGTTACAGTCTGGGCATATTATTGGAATAATGATTATAAAATTGTAGAACAATCAATTGAGATTGTATTGGATTAAATAATAAAAAGGAGTTAGAAATGAAAAAGACACTATTAACCATACTATCACTTTTACTGATTGTTGGGTGTTCCCAAAAACCAGTAGATGAAACCACATTGATTGAAAAAGATGGTGTGATGTATTTACCTGATTCTGATTCACCGTATAGTGGTGAGGTATTCACTAATTATTCAAGTGGTGAAAAAGAATATCAAGGAACTTATGAGAATGGATTATTAGTTACATATTCTTATTTGAATAAAGATGGGAGTGTGAAAGAACCAGTCAATATGGAAACCTTAATTGATCGTGGTGGAAATTTATTTGAGATTAATGGACAAAAACCATATACTGGTGATGTTTTTGAATTGTATGATAATGGAAATAGAAAACTTTCTGGAATACTAAAAGGTGGAAAATTGGTTAGTCGAACAGAGTGGGATTATTATAAAAATGGACAAAAACATGAGGAATGGACTTATAAAAAAGGTGTTTTAGATGGATTATACGTTATATGGTATAAAAACGGACAAAAACAGTATCAGGTGGAATATATCGACGGGAAAGAAATTGATTCTTTTGATACTTGGAATGAAGACGGTGAAATAATGGTGAAAAATGGGACTGGATTAAATATTTGGTTCCATGAAAATGGACAAAAAAGTGTTAAAACTACATTTATTAATGGTAAAAAAGATGGACCATCCACTCAATGGTATGAAGATGGACAGATAAAATCTGAAGAAACTTACAAGGATGGGACAAAGAATGGGTTATTTACTTCTTGGTTTAAAAATGGACAGAAGAGTATGGAAGTAATTTTCAAGGATGGAGGATATGATGGATTATTGACCTCTTGGTATGAGAATGGACAGAAGGAAAGTGAAAATACTTATAAGAATGAGGAAATAGATGGATTGTATACTTCTTGGTATGAAAATGGACAGAAGGAGACGGAAGGGAAATATGTTGATGATAAAAGACATGGATTATGGACTAATTGGTATGAGAATGGACAGAAGAAAGAAGAAATAACTTACAAGGATGGGGAAATAGAAGGATTATGGACTGATTGGTATGACAATGGACAGAAGAAATTTGAAAGGACTTATAGGGATGGGAAAATGGATGGGTTAAGTACTGAATGGTATGACAATGGACAGAAGAAATGGGAAGGAACATTAGATGAATTAATAGACAGAAAAATTATGAAGAAAGTTACAGAGTTATTTGAAAGTGACTAGTTGGCATGAGAATGGACAGAAGATGGAAGAAATAACTTACAAGGATGGAAATAAAATATCTGAAAAATGTTGGGATGAAGAAGGAGAAAATATTGAATGTGAAGATGATACTTGGTAAATCACCTAACCCACTATCTCCCCCACATCCAACTCTAACCGTTTCACATAATATAGTAGGGTCGTTTCATATTAGTTTTCTCGTAATTAAATGAAAATAATTACCAATTATAAACAAAAAATGACTACCATAAATCACTCATTTATTGTCGGTAAAACTCTAAATTATGTGTAGATGAACTACTGATGACTTACACAAATAACTTCTAATAATCTGTGAATTGACGCTTGTGAGATTAAATGAAATGCTCAATATGTAATAATAATGGTAAGTGTAAAAATGACGAGAACTCACCCCTATATGATGAGAATAGTGATTATTTTGATTGTTGGGTTTATCTACGGAACAAGCATCCAAGAAATGATGAAGATATAGAGATTTGGGATATTGAACGGAAGGTATGGGAGAAACAGGAGTTTCCTATTACCGAAGAAAATGAGATTGGTGAGAAATATGTAAAACTTACTGATGAAGATTTGGATGGGATACTTTTTCACCCAAATTAAAATATATCAATCATAACCTATAACATTTCTTCTAACTTGTATAACTGATATACTCTACTCTGTTAGTTATAGAGTTAAACCATGAGTTAGAACTGAATAAATTGTTTTTGGTTGAAAAACTCTATACATCATATACCACCCCACCGAACTTTAATATCTGTGCCATCATAATAGAAATTGTATGAATATCAATAATCTGTTTCATTTTATCAGTATCATCTTCCCCAAATCCAAATTCGGTAATCCATTTATTTCTATCTTGTATTAGTTCTACTGTATCCATGTGTCGTGTTTGGATTTCCCAATCTTCTTTTACCATCTGTAATAAATTGAAGAACTCTACTTCATCTCTGTCTTCTATTTCATATTTCTTACTCATATCAGTTTCCTTAAATCTTTATTTGCTGAAACAACAGATTTCATCGGTTTAATAATATTCTTCAATACTTTTCGAGTGAATGACTTTAACCAATCTGTAAATCCCTCGTTGATTGGTGATAT
>Ga0209360_1003063_pt1 | contig 9458 bp, 11 predicted proteins | sample SaaInlV_130m_DNA_3_FD_184651 | JGI IMG/M metagenome (GOLD analysis project Ga0209360, IMG submission 184651) | Marine microbial communities from expanding oxygen minimum zones in the Saanich Inlet - SI037_S3LV_130m_DNA (SPAdes) (version 2) | ecosystem: Environmental > Aquatic > Marine >... | reverse complement strand
CTAGTGGTTGGAGTTATCCACAATAGCACAAAATGTGGTTTTGGATGTTCACGTTTTGATTCACTTTTGATTCAGTTACAGACTCAAAATACAACCTCTTGCGTGTATTGTATAACTAGTCTATAAATTAGAACAAAACAAGAACATGAAACTAACAATCCCTTATTATCTACATAAAGCAGGCGCTGGTTTTCCATCCCCTGCAACCGATTATATCGAAGAAGATATTGATTTGAATATGCATTTAATAAGAAATGTTCCAGCAACTTTCATCATTAGAGTGCAAGGTAAATCAATGGTGGATGTTGGAATTAATGATGGAGATTTATTGGTTGTCGATAAAAGTTTGAAGCCAAAAAACTTTTCAACAGTGATTGCAAACGTTCATGACGAACTTGTAGTTAAAAGCTTAGTTCAAGAAAGAGATAAAAAGTTTTTAACTTCAGGATCTAAAGAGTTTACTGACAGAATTTTAATTAACAAAGAACAAGATATTTTTATCTGGGGAGTTGTAACTTATGTCATCCATTCTACGTACTAAAAAAATAGCATTAGTCGATTGTAATTCTTTTTATGTTTCTTGTGAAAGATTATTTAATCCTAAAATAAGAAGAAAACCTGTTGTGGTTTTATCTAACAATGATGGTTGTATCATCTCAAGATCTAATGAAGCAAAAGCTTTAGGAATTAAAATGGGTGAGCCTTACTTTAAAGCAAAAGATATCATTATTAAAAATAAAGTAGAAGTTTTTTCATCTAATTATTCTTTATATGGCGATTTATCTAGAAGAGTAATGCGAACCCTTAAAAGGTTTAATTCAGATATAGAAATTTATTCTATTGATGAAGCATTTTTAGATTTATCAAATTTTCCAGATCAAGACATAGAAAAAGTTGGAAAAGAAATTAGAGATACAGTTTTACAATGGACTGGTATTCCAACTAGTATTGGAATTGCTAAAACAAAAACTCTAAGCAAAATTGCAAATCATATTGCAAAGAAAAAACAATCAGGTGTAACAAATTTAATTGGTATTGATAATTTAGATCCTGTACTTGAAAAAGTTGAGATTAACGATGTCTGGGGTGTTGGTAGACAGCTAACTAAGTTTTATCAAAAACATGGAATCTATAATGCAAAACAGCTTAAAAATAAATCTAACAGTTGGATTAAAAAATCTTCTAATGTTTTAAGTTCCAGAACTGCAATGGAACTTAAAGGTATTCCTTGTATTAATTTAGAAACCACAACTTCAAAAAGAAAAAGCTGTGTTGTCTCAAGATCATTTGGAAAAAGAGTTGAAAGATTTCAAGAATTAAAAGAAGCAGTTGCAAATTATTGTTTAAATGCATCTGAAAAAATTAGATCAGAGTCGCTAGTTGCAAAAGCAATCACAGTATTTGTTAGAACCAGTCCATTTCAAAGAAACTATGGTTACTATTCAAATGCAAAGACAATTGATTTTCCAATTGCAACAAACAATAGTATCGAAGTAGTTAAAACTGCAGTTACAATACTTGAGACTATATTTAAAAATGGTTACCAATATCAAAAAGCAGGAGTAATGCTCACAGGACTTTCAAATGCCAATGATAAAACTAACCTGTTTTCATCTGAAAAAGATGAGAAGATAAACAGTTTAATGAGGTCTATTGATAACACTAATCATCGATACGGAAGATCTACTTTAAGTGTTGCAAGTGCCGGGGTTCAAAAGAGATGGAATATGAAAAGAGAATATTCTTCTAAGATAGATACGGCTGATTTTTATAGTCTTCCAACGATTAGAGCTAATTAATTCTTAATTACTGAGTGAACGATCTTTTTCCAGTTGTAGTTTCTATATAGTGAATTTACTACAATTATTCTTTTATTATCTAAATCGATTAATATTTGCTGACCTGCAAATCCGCTCATTCCTATAATCTTTCTTCCTTTTTCTAATCCAAAAATATCAAAATGAAATTGGCCACCATAACTTTTTGTATAAAGACCAACGTCATATGCTTCTTTTGTATTATCTTTCTTTTGAACTCTATTTTCATAAATAGTTTTTAAATATTTGCCAGCACAAGTATCGTTGTGCCAATCCTCCATCATTGTTTTTGCAATTCTTAAATAATCATATCTATTTGCATAAAAAGAATATCTAGCAGAAACAAAATCATCATATTTTAAATACTTTCTAGATTTTGAAAAATAAACACTATTTTTAACACCAACATGTTCGTTAAAAACTTTATGTAATAATTTATCCCAATCTTTGCCAGCTTTGTGTTTCACATAATTCATTATTACGTTTGTAGTTAAGGCACTATAATTATAAATCAGTTTACTTTTTTCAGAACCTCTTAAGTAGACGTTCATAACTTTCATTAAGCCAATAACATTTACATTTTCTTTCTTGGGACCTTTAATTCTATTGTCTGAACCATTCTTCATTCTCTCACCAACCCATTTTTGGTCACCACCTTTCATATTTAGAAGATCAAGTAATACCGAGTTATCATACAATGTACTTTTTATTAATGGCCAGTCATTTAATTTAACATTTACACTATCAATATAACCTTCACAAATAGCGTGCCCTGTTACATAAGAAACTAAACTTTTACCCATTGAATGTGATGGTAATAAACCATCAATTATTGTATCTCCGCTGCTGACTTTTTTAGGAATATCAGACACATCAATAACAATTTTATCGTTCTCAAATAACAAATAACTAATTATCCCTGTATTTTTATTATTTTTAAATTCTTTTAAAACGTCTTTATCTTCTCTTAAGTTTGACTGAAATTTGTAATGATTTTCTGAACCTTTTACTTCCCACTCTTTATAATCTAAAAAAGGATAATCCCAGGTCCTCTTATTTTTCTTTGCATAAGCATTAGTTGAAATTATTAGAATAATGATAATTAGAAAAAATTTTTTCATTATTTTATTTTATCAATATCGTGAATATTTTTCAAACAATCATCAAACTCGTCCATATTTTCTCTTAAAGCTAAATTAGAAATTGAATAAATCATTATCAACAATAAAACTAAAGGTAATGATGTGATTATTGATGCGTTACTTTTTATTAACAGGATATAAAAAACTATAAATAAAGCTGAACGAATTAAAACTGTTTTTCTAAAAACACTAATGATTGACAAAGAGTGCTTTAATAAATTAAAAAAACTCATCTTAGATGGTCCAAAATATCTAGTGCCTCTTATTGAAGGTATTGATAATAGGTCTTTTTCTACTTTTTTTAATGAACCTGAAAAACTATTCCAAGTTGCTTTTTCATTAAGTAATTTTTCAACTGATACTTTTGACAAACAAGTATAATTACCAAATTTAATAGATTGATTAGTAAAAGCTAAAGTTAAAATTTTGTGAGCCTGATAACAAACTTTAAATATTAAACTCTCAGATCTTTTTACTCTTTCACCAATTATACTTTTGTCTTCTGTTTGCTCTGCAAGTTGTATGAAATTTTTTATTTCTTCAGGTCTATCTTCACCATCTCCATCCATAGGTATTACATAATCAAATTCTTTTTTTTCAAAAATATATTTAAGTCCAGAAGCAATACATCTTGTATGGCCTTCATTTTCTTTCATATTAACAATTTCAATTGAATTAATATTTTCAGTATTTTGATACTTATCAATTATCTGTTGAGAAGATGCGTCATTAATAATAATAACTGATATCTCAGCATTAAGACTTTTAGCTTCAAAGTTAATATCTTCAATTAACTTAGTTAAACTCTCTCTGTCATTATAAATTGGGATTAGAATTATGTATTTTTTCATATTTATTTTGAGCCAACACAGACGTTATCAAGACACATGTAGTTTTTCAATTGATCGAGTTTTTCTCTCATAATAATCCCTTCCCAAATAGGTCTTGATTTTAAATGATAGGATAAATTTCCAGCGCTCCATTCATTCCCATAGACAACATTAATTTCAGTATCAAATTGTTGATCCCAAGCATATTGTGTTTTTAAGGCAATTCCTTTTCCTCGATAATCAGTTCTTTTATCCTCTTTAGATATCGAAACGTATGCATAAAGAATAGGAGATAAAAAGAATAAAAAGATAAATCCAACTACAAATGGTTTTAATTTTTTGAAATTAATTTGAGCTTGAAACAAATAAACAAATAAAGTTCCAAAAAATAAATAAAAAGGTGTCATCCACATAGTTCTAATTTTTGAACCAGTAATTACTGAAGTAAAAAACATTAAAACAATCGGCAAGATATTTATGGCTAAAAGGAACAAGAGTTTTTTATCTTTTAAATTAATCTTTAGTTTAATCTTTTTAGCTAACAAAAAGATTAATAAAAAGAATGGAATTAAAATTCCAATTTGTTTTAATAAGAAAATTAATGGAAATTTAATATGATCAATTAAACTAGATTGCTCCAAACCAGTTCTTGCAAGTCCATAAGTTATTGTGATGAAGTCATTATTATTAAGCCAAATTAAATGAGGTACTAAAATAATTATAAATACCTCAAGTGTTATAAAATATTTAAAATCGAACTTTCTATCTTTCTTTATAAAAATTAAATAAATAAATAAAAGATCGATTGAAGCTAAAAGATATATAAATAGATATTTAGATAAGAACCCAAATGCCGCGAACAATCCAACTAAAAAACAATCAGAAAATTGTATTTTTTTACTATTATAAATTTTCCATGAAAAATAAACAGTACATGACCAAAATGGTAATTGGCAGATATTTACATTGAATTCTGGAGTTGTAAAATTATAGAAATAAATAGACTCAATAAGTAAAACAGAAACTAGGCCTAAAAGATTATTATTAAAAATTTCTTTAGATAATTTAAAGACGTAATAAAAAGAAATAAGCACAAAAATTTGACTAAGTAAATAATAAGACCAATCTTGAGGACCAAAAATTTGATAAAAAACTTCAGGAAAAAAAGCACTCATAGGTGGATGTTTATTAAAACCCCAATCTAAGTTACTTCCCCATGCTAAGGCTTCTATAGTATCTAATGGCAAATTATGATTAGTTAAGGATGGAATTAAAGTCCAAAATATAAGATGTGCAGTAATGAATATATAAAATATATTATTTATATTTTTACTCATAATGGTCATTTACAAATATTTATAGCAATTCAGCTTGCTTGACACCACTAATTTGCTGAATATACTCCGGAAATTCAAATTTAAACAATGCCAAAGACTACTAAAACTAAAAAAAAAGTTTCAAAACCTAAAATTAAAGCTGCTAAACCTAAAGCTAAAAATGTAAGCAAGCCAAAGGTTACTGCGAAAGCTCCTATAAAAATTTCTAAAACTTACGTACCTAATGACACAGAAAAATATATGTGTGAAAAACATAAGGTGTTCTTTAGAATGAGATTAACTGAATGGAAAAAAGATCTAGTGAAAGCTAATAATGAAGCTCTTTACTTTGGAAGTATGGACGATAACAGTGTTTCTGCTGATGTTGTTGACCAAGCAAGTTCATACACTGACAAAAATGTAGAAATGAAAGCAATCAACAGACAAATTAAACTAATTTCAGAAATCGATAAAGCTTTAGCTAGAATTAGAGAAGATATTTATGGTTACTGCTTAGACACTGCGGAGCCAATTGGCTTAAAAAGATTAATTGCGAGACCTGTAGCAAAATACACTATTGCTGCTCAAGAAAAGCATGAAAAAAATGAAAAAGTTCATGCAGATGATTAATCAAAATTAATCTAGGACTTTTATTTTATCACCTATTTTAATGCTAGAAGATGATAGCACTTGGCATCTTAGACCGCCTCTTCTTAAAAATTCTTTTAAAATATTACCTTGTTCAAGAACTTCAGTTAAATGCCTACATGGACGACATAAATCAATACCTTCTAGCTCTACATTACCGACTAATAATTTTTTACCTACTAAGTCATTCAATTGAATTCCTCTAGTAACTACATTTCTTCTAAAATCTAAGTACGGAATGTTTAGCCCATATTTGATATTGTAATAATCGATGTTTTCTGACTCTATTAATGATAATTGATTATATGGGTCATTAAATTCCTTAAAATGTCTATCCCCAACTACACCTTGATTAGTCAGAACATCAATTGAATTTACTTCATTTATTGGTTGATTATTTTTAATTGAAATTCCTAATTTATAGACCTCAGACATATTAAAATGAGATTAATTTAAAATAGAAATGAAAACAAGTAAACAATAGGATTTAAAGACCTGGAATCTTTGAACCATTTTTACAAACATCATAACCTTTTATAACTGCATCGCGGTTTGATATTTCAAGATACCATCTAGATAAATTTTTATAATTTTTTAAACCAATATCGTGTATTGGATGTCTTGCAATCCAAGGCCATGTCGCAATATCAGCAATTGTATATTTTTCTCCTGCAAGAAATTTTGAGTCTTTTAATCTATTGTCTAATTCTTGATATATTCTTTTTGCAATTTTAAAATATCTTTCCTCGCCAAATTCACTTTTGCCAGGATTGTAATAATGAAATTGATGATGCTGGCCTATCATTGGTCCAATGGTTCCCATTTGAGCCATTAACCATTGGTTAATTTTTAGTCTATCTTGTTGATCATAAAATTTTCCACTTTTTTCTCCCAAATACATAAGGATTGCTCCGGACTCAAAAATGCTTTCATTATTATCATGATCAGTAATTACTGGAATTTTACTAAAAGGACTTAACTTTATAAACTCTGGTTTAAACTGTTCGTCTTTACTTATGTCTACTTTGGTTAATTTATATTTGTAACCAATCTCCTCAAGCATAATAGAAATTTTTTTACCGTTGGGAGTATCAGCTGTAAAAAGCTCTATCACTTTTTAACACCAAGCCTTTCCTGAGCAGCTTTTGATGTGGTTGTGAATTCAAATCTTAGTTTTTCATCTGGTTTTGCATATTTAAAACAACCTCTTGCAGCTAAAGCACCCTCGTGAAAACCTGATAGAATTAATTTTAATTTACCTGGATATGAACAGATATCTCCAATTGCAAATATTCCATCTATATTTGTTTCAAAATTTTCCGTGTTAACTGTGATTTTTTTTTTATCAATGTTTAGTCCCCAATTTAAGATGGGACCAAGTTGCATAATTAAACCAAAGAAACCAAGTACATAATCTGTTTTTAATTCTTTTACCTCTCCATTGTCGTGTTTAATCTTAACTGAATTAATATTTTTATCTCCTGAAACTGAGTCTATTTGACATTTTGTATATAAATTTAGTTTTCCTTGCTCATCAAGCTCTTTGACTTTTTGAACACTAGACTCTGCTCCACTAAAACCGTCTCTTCTATGAACTAAATTTACTTTAGATGTATTTGAAAGTTCAATCGCCCAATCAAGAGCTGAGTCTCCACCACCAAATATTGAAATTGTTTTGTCTTTAAAGACTGTCTTATCTTTAATCGAGTAAAATAATGAACTTCCTTCAAATTTTTCACATTCTTTTAAAGGAAATTTTCTAGGCTCAAATGATCCAACACCACCAGCTATAACTATGCTTGCTACGTCAAATTCTTGATTACCACTTGTTTTAACATGCCATCGATTTTCGACTTTTTTAAGCTCTTCCACTCTTTCATTTAAGTGGGTTTTCACATTGAAAGGTTTAATTTGCTGTAGAAGATTATTTGTTAATTCTTCTCCAGTACATTCAGGTACAGCTGGGATATCATAAATTGGTTTATCTGGATAAAGTTCAATACATTGTCCGCCTGCTTTATCAAGATTATCTACAATCTCACAACTTAATCCTATTATGCCTAATTGATGAGCGCAAAATAAACCCGTCGGCCCTGCTCCAATTATCAATACATCTGTTTTATTCATTTAACCTTGTTTTGATGGAATATTCACAACTAGACCATCTAATTCATCTGAAATAATTAGCTGACAACTTAATCGGCTATTTTGTTTTGGCTCAAAAGCCATATCCAACATATCTTCTTCACCATCTTCTTTAGCTGGAAGTTTATCTAACCATTCTTCTTTGACATAAACATGGCATGTTGCACACGCCATTCCACCTCCACAATCAGCATCAATTCCTGGGATATCATTTTGAACTGCACCCTCCATAACTGTTAGTCCATTTTGAACATCTATTGTATGTGTTTTGCTATCGTGTGTGTTGTATGTAATTTTTGGCATGAGATATATATTATATATAGGTTCTTATTTAAATTGAGCAAGTAACTAAAATCATACCAAGTCCATTTTTAGACATTTTGTAATTGAGGTATATCTTTTTTTATAAAATAGCTTGTATCTTCTCTTTGTTTAATCAACGCTGGAATTATTTCTCTGTATGCGTCTATCAGTCCATTATTTGGTTTTGGTAATTGATCTTTTATATGATGATGAAGTTTATCTAAGTTATATGAAGGGACTGTTGGAAACATATGATGTGTTAAATGATATTCCATTTTCCAATATAAAAAACTTAGTAATGGATTTAGATACATTTCTCGTGATGAAAATCTATGATCTTTAACATTTCTTGCAAGGCCTGCATGTTGAGTGAATGCAACAAGTTTATGTAAAGTTTTTCCATAAAATTGTGGCAATAAAAAATAAAGCATCGGTAGCCAAGATGACGCTAGTATTGACCACACAACAATTAATGACCAAATAATTAAAAAAATTCTTGAAATGATAATACTTTTGACACGTGCATTTTCTGGAATACAATCCAACATTACCTTGGTTTTAATTCCTAATGCATGCTGAATTATTTCAAATGAAATATGTTTTTTAAAGAATAATAAATCTAAAAATGGAACTATATTAATAATTAGTTTTTTTGGAGTCTCCTTCAGATCATTTCCATATTCTATCTCATGATCAAACGGATTTTCAGTTGAATAAGTGTTAGCGTGATGAACAAAATGAGAATATCTCCATCTTATAGGTTCAAAGTTAGACATAAAAGAAGAGAGATAATAAAAAAACTCATTTAAAAAATTAGTCTTAAATGCTGTCTTATGTCCAGTTTCATGCCAAAGAGGATTTGAAAAACTGTAAATATTTCCATAAACTAAAAACCAAAATACTGACCACCAAGTCCCCCAAGTTAAATATACAAATGTACCTGCTATAATTAATAAACCAAAAAAAACAAAAATATGTTGTAAACCTTTAAGATCTGATTTTTTTGATAATTCTTTAAGAACTTTAATATCAACTTTGCACTTATGCCATTTATTTAGAAGTTTAGCGTCCATGGCTTAAATTATTGCAAGCAAAAAAAAAGGGCAAGTACAAAAGTTGTACCTGCCCTTAATTTAAATTTTAAGTAAAACTACTTAGCTCTACCAGGTTGTTGCATAGCTGCTGCCCAAATGATTAGACCAAAAGCGATCTTGTTCAAAAAGTCAGCTGCGTTATAAATCACGTTTAGTGAGTTAG
>Ga0209360_1003056_pt1 | contig 9483 bp, 5 predicted proteins | sample SaaInlV_130m_DNA_3_FD_184651 | JGI IMG/M metagenome (GOLD analysis project Ga0209360, IMG submission 184651) | Marine microbial communities from expanding oxygen minimum zones in the Saanich Inlet - SI037_S3LV_130m_DNA (SPAdes) (version 2) | ecosystem: Environmental > Aquatic > Marine > Intertidal... | reverse complement strand
CTGGATTGAATAAAAGTATTTCCTACCGTTTTTCCTGCAATATCTAATGACTCCAAAATAGGAACACCTGATTTATCTAGAGTTTCAAATACATGACAAAAACGAGATAAACTCATTCTTTGATTAATAGGCCCAAAAATTGGTGAATAAAAAATAGCTTTATCAAGTTGATAGAGTCCGTTTTCAGTTTTAATGTAACGATATATACCGAAAGCCACGATGGCAATACTAATTGCAAGATGATAAAAATAAGTTTGTAAGAATTGGTCAGTCCCCAATAATATTCTAGTGGGGAGGGGCAATGCAATACTTGTAGAAGCAAAAAGAGCTGAAAAACGTGGTAAAATAAATGTGACTGCATAAACACCTACCAGCACCGTAATTCCGACCACAATAGCAGGATAACGAATGGCGGATTTAATCCCCATTTTTAATCGTAAATCATGGTTAATAAAGTCGGCGAGCTGAAGTAGAACTTTATCTAAGACGCCGGTACTTTCACCCGCCTTTACAATATTAACGAACATTGAGTTAAATAATGTTGGATGTTTTGAGATGGCGCCAGAAAGTGATTGCCCCCCTGACACATCAATAATGATTTGACTGATTGCCTTATTGAGGCCTGGGTTTGTACTTTCACCCTGCATGGAATCCAGGGCATCCACTAAAGGGACGCCAGCTTTTAACATTACAGAGAGTTGTCGGGTAAAGGTATAAACCGCTATGAAAGGTACGCGTTCAAAAAAAGAAATATCTCTATTCCATAATGATTCTTTGAAGGGGTTAACCGAAACCGGCTCTAAGCCCAAACGGTCTAATTGTTGTAGGGCAGAATCCTCATTAATGGCTTTTAATTCCCCGCGAACTACTTCTCCCGAGCTGTTATTAGCAATGTATTTGTAAACTTGGGTTTGGTTATTCTTTGTTCCGAAGGCCATGTTGTTTTAATTTTCGATATAAAGTCATTCGACTAATACCCAGCTGTTTTGATGTTAATGTTAAATTCCATTTTGTACGCTTCAATCCTAAAATTATAGCATCTTTTTCTAAATCTTTTAAAGTTTCTATTTTTAATGATGGCTGATGGTTGGCAGGGGAAAAATTTGTTACAGCATCTTCATTTTGTTCTAAACTTAAATTGTGATCATTTTTAATAGTCGTAACTGGTTCATCAGGTGTTATTGGTTCTTGAGCTTGTGTATGAGAGACTTCTTCCGATAGAACAGATTCAATATCTTTTTTCGTTAAATGAATATTATTTGAAATTAGAATACATCTTTCTAAGGTATTTTCTAATTCACGGATATTCCCTGGCCAATTATAGTTTTGAAGTAATTCCATGGCTTCCGGACCAATATAATTCACTGGCATATTATATTTTTTCCGAAGCTTTTTTAAAATCATCATGGATAATAATGGGATATCACCCTTTCTTTCTCTTAAAGGGGGGAGTAAAACAGGAAAAACATTAAGTCGATGAAATAGATCTTGTCTAAATTCTCCATCTCGAATCATTTTGTCTAAATCTTGATTTGTGGCAGAAATAATTCTCACATCTACCTTCTTTGTTTCTGCACCGCCGACTCTTTCAATTTCACCACTTTCTAAAACACGTAGAATTTTTGATTGAAGCGATGGGCTCATATCTCCAATTTCATCTAAGAAGATTGTTCCCCCATCTCCCAAAAGAAATTTTCCATCCTTTTTCTCTATTGCACCAGTAAATGCGCCCTTTTCGTGACCAAATAATTCGCTTTCCAATAATTCAGATGGAATTGCAGGACAATTAACAGAAATGAATGGCTTTGAAGCTCGGTTTCCATTAGAGTGGAGTAATTTGGCTGTCAAATTTTTCCCAGTCCCACTTTCGCCTCGTAAAAAAGTTGTAACATCTTTTTCTTGAATTTGTAGCAAGAGTTTATAATTTTCCTGCATAGCCTTAGAAATACCAATAATATCGCAACACCCATGAAATGTGAGTTTTTTCCCTAATTTTCTAGGGAAGTTTTTTAGAAATTTATGATACTCATGCGCCCTGTCAATAAGTTTAGATAATTGCTCTGTTGTTCCAATCTTAGGTTCAAACCAGCCAAAGAGGTCGTTGTCAAAGTCATTTAAAATTTCATTCCGACGGACATCTTTACGTATTATTGCAATAATAGGAAATCGGCGAGATAAAGCATTTATTTCATAAATAAGTTTGGCTGGGGTTAATAGCGGTAGCTCATCTTCTATTATAACAGTATCATAATGGTGTATAGATAGAGCGCTAAGTGCAATCATTCCATTCTGAACAGTATCAACTGTATGTCCAAAAGATACCAGTTCAGAAAATGATTTTTTTGCACCACCTACATGTAAGATTTTTGCCATATTAAATTAACCGAGAGGATCCCAGAGTTTCAATAATTTCAGATAAAGTAGTTTCACCATCTTTAACTTTATTTATACCATTTTGAAGAAGTGTAACCATTCCTTTTTCGATGGCTTTTTCTCGAATTAAATACCCTGGTTTTTGATCCATGATAAGTTGGGCAATTTCATCATCCATTACTAAGAGTTCATAAATAGCGACACGACCACTAAATCCTGTATTTCGACAAGACAAACACCCTTTTCCACGGTATAGTGTTATGGATTTTTTTGTGCTTAAATTAACTTTTTTTAATTCGACAGGACTCGCTTCGTAAGATTCTTTACAGGTTTTGCAAATGCGTCGAACCAAACGTTGTGCAATGATTCCTTTAACGGTCGATGTTATTAAAAAGGGTTCTATACCCCAATTGAGCAATCGCGTAAAACCGGAAGCAGCATCATTGGTGTGAATTGTACTAAATACAAGGTGACCAGTTAGGGCTGCTCGAATAGCCAATTCAACTGTTTCTTCATCACGAACCTCTCCAACCATAATAATGTCAGGATCTTGTCTAAGTATGGCTCGCAAGGCAGAAGCAAATGTTACACCCGATTTTACATTCACCTGTGCTTGATTAATATTTTCAAGATCATATTCTACAGGATCTTCAATAGTGATAATATTGACACCGGTTGTCTCTAAGTTATGTAACGTCGAATACAAAGTTGTAGTTTTTCCACTTCCTGTTGGACCTGAAACAAGAATAATCCCTTCACCGCCAATTTGCATTTCTTTGTATAAGGCGAGCGGGCCCGGTTCGAACCCTAAGTCGGCTAGTGAATGAATTGCATCTGAAATATTTAATAAACGAAGAACAGATTTTTCACCATGAAGTGTTGGATAGGTAGAGATACGTAAATCCAAACGATTATTGGCACTTAAAAAAAGAATACGTCCATCTTGAGGCTTTCGTGATTCTGCAATATCCATATTCGCCATAATTTTTAATCGTGAAATCAATGGCTTAGCAATAGATAAAGGTAAACTTTGAAATTCTTGGAGCTGACCATCGATGCGAAATCGGACTCGAATGTCATGTTCTCGAGGTTCAATATGAATATCACTGGCTTTATATTTTTGACTTTGTCCAATAATTTGATCAACTAAATCAACGACTCTCGCTTCATCAAATAAATCTTCCATATTGGTTTGTTCAGAATCATTATCAGAATTGGTTGATACAAAATTTGACATTCCGTAATGGAGATCAATCGCATTACTCAAATCTATGGAAGTTGCAATTATTGGTTCAATTTTGAGTCCAGTTACTTCCCGTACGGCATTGATGGGTGCATCATCTAATGGATCAGTAATCGCAATATTCAATGTGCCTTGCAATTCAAATAAAGGAAGTACCTTGAATTCTCGGACTATTCTTTTCGGTACGAGTTTTATGACATCAGTATCTATAGAATAATGTCCTAAATCAATGTAAGGAATTTTTAGTTGATGGCTTAAACTTTGATTTCGATCTTTCTCGTCCAATTCTCCCATTTGAATGAGTACATTGCCTAGATAATCATTCGATATTTTTTGTTCACGAAGGGCATTTTTAAGTTGATGTTCATCAATCTTCCCAGATTGGATCAATAACTGCCCTAATGTTTGTTTTCCGATTTTTGCCATATTAAAACATTGTTGTAAAATACCAGTTTAAAATAGAATTCCCACCGCCAGGTGTACGTGTCAAAAATATGACAACAGTTGCGGCAGCCATAAAGGGTCCAAATGGTATTTCACCTTTCGTTTTCATTTTAAAGAGTGATATACCAATAAGTGTAAAAATTGCTGAAATTAAAAAAGATAAGAAAAGGGCCAATACTGATAATTTTAACCCAATGAGTCCGCCCAGCATGAGTCCAAGTTTTACATCTCCAAATCCCATGCTTTCTTTTTTTAGGATGAGTAGTCCAATTTTGCCAATAAAATAGAGGAATCCACCAAAGGCAATTCCGCCGTACAGACCATCCATATTTTCAATGGGTAACCAATTAAATAAATGTGCAAAGATTAATATGAAGATTCCCAGCAAAATAAATTCATTTGGAATAATGTAATGATCATAATCTATATAGGTAATTGCAATGAGCATATAAACAAAAATAAGATTGATATAAAACTCGGGAGTCAATCCATACGTAATGACCAAAAAGAGAGTTAATATGCCCGTAATAAATTCAACAATAAAATAACGGGATGATATTTTTGTTTTACAATGTCTGCATTTTCCTTGGAGAATTAGCCAGCTAAAAAGCGGGATATTATCATAGGGTGCAATTTGTTTATTGCAGGATGAACAATGTGAAGGAGGGGAAATAATAGACTCACCTCTGGGAAATCGCCAAATAACTACATTTAGAAAGCTCCCAAAAATTGCCCCAATCATAAAAAAGGCACTATGAAACAGTTCAAATGTTTGAATCATTTTTCACCCATGCTTTCTAAAGCCGAAATCAAGGCACTAAATCGAAATGGTTTATACAATAATTTATCTATTCCAGTTTTAACTTGGTGGGGATTATTCCCGTTTTCGGGTGTGGTACTAATAAGTAAAATTGGAATATCTTTATAGCGGTCATCAAATTTTAACATTCTTGATAGCCGGTATCCGTTCATGCTAGGGAGGAGATCGTCTATAATCATAAAATCAGGTGATTCAGTGCATGCACGGATATATCCATCATAACCGTCGGTTGCTGTTATAACAATCATTTCCCGTTTTTTCAGTCGGGAAGATAATATATTTAAAATCGCATCATCGCTCTCAACGATAAGAATTGATTTGTTTTTTAAAACACTCATCCTTTCATTTTTTTGGAATCGCAGTGACTCCCTTTCCTTTAATTAATTTTAATAAAATAATAAATGTCAGGAAAAGCCAATGAATGATGAACGATTCCCTTACTTCGGATTCTGCAAACTTAAACATAAAATGTAAAAGTGTCACATATTATTACAATATTGACCAAAAGACATGTTTCATAGTGTTACAGTCGGTCATAAGCCTAAAAAAATATATAAATTGAATATTTTTTACTTTTTAGATGGATCATTTATATTAATTTTAACTTCATGACTTCTGTTTTTTCAACCAATCCACCTAAGTTTTCCATACAAGATATAGTAAAATATCTATTAATTAATTTTAAATTATCTGGAAAAGTAACAAACCTATATAGTGATCGGGATCAGAATTTTCTTATCCAATCTGAATCAAATCAAAAATTTATTTTAAAGATATCTAACTTGGCTGAGCAACCTGAAATCCTGGAATTACAAAATAAGGCGACCTTATATATTAGATCACGAGAGCCGAATCTGGGCATTCCTCTACAAATTGGTGAAATAAAAGAGTTTAATAAGGATGGAAAAACTTACTTAGTTCGCTTGGTAGAATACTTAGATGGTCAATTTTTAAAAGATTCATTGGGGGGTAATGACGCCCATGAAAAGTTGGGGATATTTTTAGGAACTTTAAGTCATTCACTGGCTGGTTTTTTTCATTCAGCCGCAGATCGTGAATTTGAGTGGGATGTCCGAGCCACAGAATTAATAAAATCCAGATTAGACTATTTGAAATCAGAATCCGAAAAAAAAACAGTAACTCATTTTTTAAACGAATATGAAAATAATGTACTGCCTTTAGCCATTGAGTTAAAAATGGCTGTGATCCATAATGATGGGAATGATCATAATATCCTAGTGGATGAAAATGGAGAGACCACAGGCATCATCGATTTTGGAGATATGGTTTACTCTTATCAGGCTGCAGAACCCGCTGTGTGCATGGCATACCTAGGATTGGAAAAAGAAGACGCAATTATGCCAATGGCCCAAGTTTTGAAGGGCTATCATTCTTGTTTTTCATTAAATAATTCAGAATTAAAATCTGTCATATATTTAGTCTGTATCCGGCTTTGTATTTCAGTTACCATGTCTGCGTGGCGTATGAAATTATTCCCTGAAAATAAGTATTTATCAATATCTCAAAAACCTGCCTGGGATTTATTACGAAAATTAGAAAAGGAAGATTTAGAAAAGTTAACAGATCAATTAACTGAAAATTTATTTAGTTGATATTATTTTTCCTTGATGAATCACGGATGATAAGTTTGCCTTGGACTATATGAGTTTTATCTAAACTATCAATTGATTCATTATTAATTATTTTAAGTAAAATTTCTGCAGCTTTTTTACCCATTTGGGATATGTATGAAGCACTTGCAAATACTTAAGTGTATCAAAACAATACATATTGCCCCATTATGAGCCACACATTTTGTTACGCATTCAATTCATGGGATATTTTGGATATTTTTTACACAAATTATTTCTCCACGAGTAGCTGATGCTTTAATTACTTTTTTATTATATTTTTCATTTATTCAATCTTTTGGCACGGCTTTTGCTTTAATATAGGTGTATTAAATAAAAAGATTTAATTTTGAAAGAAGAAGAGAGCTATGAAATTAAACCATAAGACTACACTATTTATCTATCTGGCATTAGTCAGGTCATTTTTGTTTGCTGGTGATGTATCTACTGCAAATAAAGCTGACCACACTACAGTAGGACAAACATATTCCACTTATAATGGGACTTCTACTACTGAGTTTGACAGCGTTATACCAAGCTCAGAACTAAATGGGATAAGCAATTCAGACTATTTTGAAAATTATAATCATCAAGATGTCGACCGCTATAATTCTCATGGTAATGAAAGTAATAATTTAAATACTACTATCATGTCAAGGGATGATGAAACAATATATCAATTTACAAATTGTGGACAGACTGGAAGGACAGGACCTTCTCAATCTCAAACTGATAATGCGTATGCAGGTACTTCTTTAGATGGTGCTGTCACAGTTTCAGGTGGAATTCAAAGCTGGACAGTTCCTACTACAGGTGACTATACAATTGATTCATATGGAGCACAAGGAGGAGGACCGAATGGAGGACTAGGGGCATGGATGTCGGGAACTTTTCCCCTGACAGCAGGGCAAACAATAAAAGTATTAGTTGGTCAAATGGGATCATATTCTGCACCAATGACCACAGGGGGTGGAGGTAGTTTTGTAGCTACAAGTACTAATGCACCTATGATAGTTGCTGGAGGTGGAGGAGCTGCTAGCCAAGTAGGCAGTGGTAATCAAAATGGTAATACAACTATTACTGGAGGGGTAGCTTATGGAGGATGGCCTGATGTTGGTCTTCAGACATATAATGCAGGTACTAGTGGTAATGGAGGAGATGGATCTAGCGGCAGCGGAGGCGGAGGCGGAGGTGGAGGATTCTCTACAAACGGTAATGATGATGATGCATTTGGTTATTCCTTTTTAAATGGAGGAGTTGGTGGTTCAGGAGGACTTTCTGGAGGCTTTGGTGGAGGTGGAGGCGCTCGTAATAATGGAAATAATTATTGGGGCGGTGGAGCTGGAGGAGGTTATTCTGGTGGAGCAGGAGCTTGTGGCACCACAACTTATGATGAAGTTGCTGGAGGCGGCGGATCTTACAATTCCGGTAGTGATCAGATTAATTCTGTTAATAATACAGGCCATGGTTTAGTAGTTATAACATCATATGCGGCATCAAATACAGCTCCCACAGCTACAGCACAATCAGTAACTGGCAATGAAGATTCACCACAAATAATTACCCTGGCTGGAACCGATGCTGAGGGCGATGCCTTGACTTATGCATTGGCAACAAATCCGTCTAATGGTACTGTAAGTTTAAATAGCGGCATCGCTCCTATCAACCACAGCACTGCAGATTTCGTAGACCCAAGCGGTGTTAATATTCAATTATCCCTTTCCAGCACTGGTTGGGAAGGAACTAGTGGTTGGGCCAATGCTGGCATATATGTTGGGCCTCATGTTTCTGTGCAACCATCTGGCTACAATACGCCTGATGGGGACGGCTATTTCGTACGAAACTATTCTGGTGATTCCAAATCTAAGTACGCCATAACCAAAGCAGACGGGAATAGTACCATTCAGAGTGCTGATCGTGGTAATATTGTTTTTACTGCCGATTGGGCTGCCAATACAACTCTGGGCGCGAGATTTGTTGCCATTGTAGATGGCACGTGGTATGCTAGCGGTCAGTTTGGTATGGCTGCTAATGACCATGGGAATATGAACCAAACCCAAGTTACTGATTGGGAAGTAGACCTGAGTGTAAATGCAGACACCGACAATTGGTACATCTCTTTAGCAGGATCTCCTAGTGGCTATGAATGGAGAGATGGGGGCCAGTGGAGCACAACACCAATTTCAGGAGGAGGACTGCCAGCAGGAAATATTACTCAATTTGGCATGGCATGGTTGCATACAGGCAATGGCAATTATGGGGCTGTGGACAATTTTCGCGTCATCAATAATGACGGTGGAGCTAGTGCAGAAGTAACCTACACACCAAATACAAATTATAATGGTTCTGACAGTTTTACCTTTACAGTTTCTGATGGAGTGTCAACATCTTCACCGGCTACAGTAGATATTTCTATAACAGCAGTAAATGATGCCCCTACGATTTCGGCACAATCTGCATCAGGCAACGAAGATGAGGCGCAAGAAATTACCCTGGCAGGAAATGATGTTGATGGCGATGCTCTGACCTATGTTTTGGCAACGAATTCGTCCAATGGTGCGTCCACTTTAAGCGGGAATGTGGTTACCTACACACCTAATACAAATTATAATGGTTCTGATAGTTTTACGTTTACAGTTTCTGACGCAGAGTATACATCTTCGGCAGCCACAGTAAGTATTACAGTGGCATCAGTAAATGATTTACCCGTAATCTTATCAACGCCTTCACTGGATGCACTAGATGGTTCACTTTATGAATATTCTATTTCTGTTAATGATGTAGATGAAGATGTTGTGGCAATTACAGCCACTGGTCCCAATTGGCTGATAGTCGATAATGGTACATTAAGTGGCACCCCAAGTCCATCAGATGGCGGCTTGCACCAGATTGTTCTTAGTGCTAATGATGGTAATGGCGGCGTTGTAACGCAGAGTTATACGCTTGCAGTCAGCCTACATAGTTTGGTAATA
>Ga0209360_1003037_pt1 | contig 9516 bp, 10 predicted proteins | sample SaaInlV_130m_DNA_3_FD_184651 | JGI IMG/M metagenome (GOLD analysis project Ga0209360, IMG submission 184651) | Marine microbial communities from expanding oxygen minimum zones in the Saanich Inlet - SI037_S3LV_130m_DNA (SPAdes) (version 2) | ecosystem: Environmental > Aquatic > Marine >... | reverse complement strand
AGGCAGTTTTTTTAAGAACTCTAAATCATTGATGTATTCCTCAGTTCGAAACGGATTAATTCTTATTGCTATGCTGATGTCAGGTCGTTTTTCCCTTAACTCAGGAAGCTCTCTTTCTAACAAGGTTCGACTCATTTCTTTTTGTCGACATCCATCTTCTAAGTCAAATATTATGGTGTGCGCTTCAGTAGTATGAGCATGCTTTTTTATTCTTTTAGCAGCATCAATAAGATTCTCATAAACACCTGAAGATGGTGAATATTTTACGGGAGGATAGTAAAGTTGAATACCTGGCCAAACACCTCCTAAAAGGTCATGACTAAGGTGGTCAATTTCAATTTTTTGATGTTGCTTTGAAATTTTATTTTTCACTTTTAATTTCCTTTTTATTTTTAGGGTAGATTAAGTTAATTAATGAATCATATCTTTTTGATTGATGATTAGAATCTAAGGCATACCAAATGTCATTGTCATCCATTTCTAGAAACTCTAAAAAAAGTTTTTTCATTTCAATAGATAATTGTGGAAATTTGTTTTCATAAAAGTTATTTAGAATCAAATCAAGCTCTAATAATCCTCTTCTGCAACGATATTTAATTTGGTTATCAAGTATCATTTTTTTGACTCTTGCACATGAAATATTTTTTTTATGGTTTTAAATTTTGGTTTTTTAGTTGCTATTTGCATTTTTTTGATGCCGGCTATTGCTTTCGAGGGACTTAAACCTTTTGGGCAAACATCTGCACAGTTCATAATGTTGTGACAACGGTATAGTCGATCAGGATCATCTAGGTTGTCAAGGCGCTCTTCTCTAGCATCGTCCCTACTATCTACTAAAAATCTATAAGCTTGCAATAAACCTGCTGGGCCAACAAATTTATCAGGTTTCCACCAAAATGATGGGCACGCCGTGGTACAAGCGCCACATAATATACATTCATATAATCCATCAAGTTTTTTTCTATCCTCTTGAGACTGTAAACGTTCTTTAATGGGTGGTTTTTTTTTGCTTTTAAGATATGGATCTATTGAATCATAATGTTTAAAAAATTGCTTCATATCAACTACTAAATCTCTGATCACAGGAAGTCCAGGAACCGGTCTAATAACTATAGGTTTTTTTAGCTCATCTATTTTTGTAACGCATGCTAGGCCATTTTTTCCATTGATATTCATTGCATCAGAACCACAAACACCTTCACGACATGACATCCTCATCGAAAGTGAATCATCTGTAGCTTTTATTTTTATTAATAAATCCAAAAGCATCGTATCAGACTCAGTTCTCTTTACATCGTAAACCTTGTTGTATGGCTTTTTATCTGTATCTGGATTAAATCTATAAATTGAAATTTTCATCTTAAGCTCAATAAACCCTCTCTTTTAATGGAAATGATTTAACACTTAAAGGTTTCATTTTTACAGGTCGGTAAGCTAAAGACCCATCTTTTGGGTTATATAAAGAATGTTGTAACCAAGATTTGTCATCTCTTTTTGGAAAATCAGCCCTTGAATGTGCCCCTCTACTTTCCTCTCTATTTTTTGCTGAAGCAATTGTTGCCAAAGCAACTTCAATTAAATTTTGTAGTTCAAGGGCTTCAGTTCTGGCTGTATTAAAAACTTTGGAATTATCTTGAATTGATAAATTTCTTATTCTCCTCTTCAACTCATTTACTTTAACTAATCCTTCATCAAGTAATTGAGGAAAGCGAAACACACCACAATGTTTTTGCATTGTGGCTCGTAATTCCTCTCCCACTTCTCTAGGATTCTCCAAAGAGCTTTTTGAATCTATTTTTTTTAATCTATCTATGGTTTTTTTTGTTACATCTTTAGGAAGTTTTTTTAATTTCTTATTTTTGGATGAATCAAGGATGTGTTGGCCTGCTGCCTTTCCAAAAACAATTAAATCTAAAAGTGAATTTGATCCTAAACGATTTGCACCATGAACAGAAACACAGGCGCATTCACCCACTGCATAAAAGCCATTTACTTCCTTTTGGCTAACGCCATCTCTAACTTGCCCATTCAAGGTTGTTGGAATACCTCCCATCATATAGTGGACCGTTGGAACAACAGGAACAGGATCTTTAACTGGATCGACATTTGCAAATTTAATTGAAATCTCTCTAATCCCTGGTAACTTTTCATTTATCAACTCTTCGCCTAAATGAGATAAAGTGAGATAAACACCATCTTTATTTGGTCCAACGCCCCTTCCATCGATAACTTCTTGAGTAATAGCCCGTGAAACCACATCTCTACTTGCCAAATCTTTAGCACTCGGTGCGTATCGTTCCATAAAACGTTCACGATTTGAATTTATTAAATAACCCCCTTCACCACGAACACCCTCAGTTACTAAGACACCTGCACCAAGAATTCCAGTTGGATGAAATTGCCAAAATTCCATATCCTCTAGGCTGATATTAGCTCTAGCAGCCATACCAAGACCATCACCTGTATTAATAAATGCATTAGTACTTGCCTGAAAAATTCTTCCCGCTCCACCAGTTGCAAAAATAGTATTCTTTGCATGAAAAATACCTAGATCACCTGTTTGTAATTCCAAAGCAATTAATCCAAGTACATCACCATCCTCGTCACGAATGAGGTCTAAACCAATCCATTCAATAAAAAATTTGGTCTTTAACTCGATATTTTTTTGATACAGAGTGTGCAACATGGCATGTCCTGTTCTATCAGCTACTGCGCATGTTCTTGAAATTGATGACTCACCAAAGTTTTTTGTCATACCACCAAATGGTCTTTGATAAATTCTACCATCAGTATTTCGATCAAAAGGCATTCCCATATGCTCAAGCTCATAGATGGCGGCAGCTGCATTTTTACACATATGTTCAATAGCATCCTGATCGCCTAAATAATCTGATCCTTTAATCGTGTCATACATATGCCATAACCACTTATCATCAGATACATTTGCTAACGCCGCAGCAATACCTCCTTGGGCAGCAACAGTATGTGATCTAGTAGGGAACACTTTTGAAATTACAGCAACTCTTTCTCCAGCAGCGGCAAGCTGCATAGATGTTCTAAGGCCAGCACCTCCACCTCCCACAACAATAGAGTCAAATTCGAAATGCTTAACCATTGAAAATCACCATTAAAAAATAAGGTAAATATATAAGTTGCGCGAGCGTTAAAAATAGAAATGATATATTTATAAAAGCCTTCAAAAAACTTGATTTAATATAATCATCAATTACGTGTTGAACACCTATCCAGGCATGAATAATCATAAATATAAAAAAAATTGAAGTTGCCCATCTCATCCATAAAGGTGACATAAAAGCCACCCAAGATTCGAAGGTAAATGTATAAAATAAAAGATAAAATACTATGATTGCTGAGTAAGCAATCATAAAAAATGCTGTCAATCTCTGATAAAGCCATTGCGTCATCCCGCCAAATGGAGATTTTAGGCTAACCCTACTCAAAACAAAAATACCAATGCAGTAAAAATAAAACTCAGAATTAATACCGTTTTACTGGTAAACCTCGCAACAATTAAATCATTTCCAATCTGCATATCTAATAATAAATGTCGACACCCTGCAATAAAATGATGAAAAATGCCCCACACTAATAATGCGCTTAAAATCTTTATAGGCCATAAATCAAAGATTGATATGACATTAGCAAAACCATATGAAGATGTAAGAGATATTGAGAAGCCAATAGTAAGAAATGGCATTAGTAAAAAAATGACTACCCCACTCATACGATGCATTATTGACACAATGGCGGGAATTGGGAATCGAATGGTGAATAAATTTAAATTTTTGGGTTGCTTTTTCATGGTTTGAATCAAGCTGCATCCTGAACAGCTTTTGCAACCCAATCAATCAATCTTGAATCAAAAGGTTTTGGGATAATATATTCAGGGCCAAATGATAGTGATTTTAAACCGTAGGCTTTAAGAACATCTTGTGGGACTGGCTCTTTAGCAAGGCTTGCTAATGCTTTCGAGGCGGCTATCAACATTTTATCGTTTATTTCGGTTGCTTTAGCGTCTAGAGCACCTCTAAATAAAAATGGGAATCCAAGAACATTGTTTACTTGATTAGGAAAGTCAGACCTGCCTGTAGCCATAACAATATCATTTCTAATTTGATGAGCATCAGAAGGAAGTATTTCAGGGTCTGGATTAGCTAATGCAAAAATAATAGGATTAGCTGACATGTTTAATAAATGTGATTCTTTTAAAAGATTAGCTCCTGAAACACCAATAAATACATCTGCATCAACAATGCACTCATCGAAAGTGTTACTTTCTGTATCTACAGCAAGATCTTGATTATATTGATTTAAATCTTTTCTATTTTTATTTAAAACCCCTTTTCTATCAACTAAGGCAATATTTTTAGCCCCCATTTTTTTAAGAAGTCTTGCACAAGAGCAACCAGCTGCACCAGCTCCTAAAAAAACGATTTTTACCTCATTAATCATTTTTTTTTGGATTTCTAGGGCGTTCACTAAACCCGCTGCAACAATTACTGCCGTGCCATGTTGGTCATCATGAAAGACCGGAATATCTAACCTTTTTTTTAGTTCATTTTCAATATAAAAACAATTTGGTGCCGCAATATCCTCTAAGTTAATCCCTCCAAAAGTTGGGGCTATATTTTCAACTGTTTTTATAAATTCATCGGGATCCTTACAATTAACTTCAATATCAAAAACATCTATGTTTGCAAATCTTTTAAATAAAACACCTTTACCTTCCATCACAGGTTTACCTGCTAATGCACCAACATTACCCAAACCAAGCACTGCTGATCCATCTGTGATGACGGCTACTAAATTTCCTTTATTTGTATATCTATATGCATTTTTTTCGTCTTTTGCTATTTCTTTAACAGGCACAGCAACGCCTGGAGTATATGCAAGAGATAATTCTTCTGCAGTCGCACAAGGCTTTGATGCCTCAACACTTAATTTCCCTGGAATTGGGTATTCATGATAATCCAAGGCTTTTTTTTCATTTGATTTCATTGGTTTTCCTAGTCAAGTTCTGAACGGTAATAATGATCATCGGTAACACAAAGACCTAACCTCCATTCAAGGGGTTTGTTTTCATAGGTATAAGAAATACGCTCTACACTCAATAGTGAGGTGTTTTCTTTTACATTTAAAAGCGATGCTGATTCAAAATTAGCGTTAATAGCCCTAATTTTTTCATCTGCACGTAACATCCTCACTCCAAAATCTGATTCATACATGCGGTACATTGATCCCTTTTTCTCAACAACCATTTCTGCAGTTACCCCTCTAAATGATTGCGCAGGTATTTTTATGAGATCAAGGATTAGTGGTTTTTCATTAAAAGTTAAAACTCTTTTTAAAGAAATTATCGTTGAAGCTGGGTTTATATTTAAAATTTTCGCAAGTTTATTGGTTGCCTTTTCTTTTGAAAATGAAACTAATTGATTATCTAGCTTTTCTTTTAATCCAAAGTTAGATGTCAATCTTAAGAAACGAAGCTGAATATTCTCCTCATTATGGGTAGCAACATAGGTACCCTTTCCTTGCCTTCGGATTAAAATACTTTCAGCACTTAGTTCATCTATTGCTTTTCTAACTGTTCCCTGGCTTACGTCATATACATTTGCAAGCTCAGTCTCACTAGGTATAGCCTCACCAGGGCTCCATTCGCCTTGAACCAAGCTTTCAGTTATTTTCTTTTTGACTTTCTCGTACAATGGTTGCATATACTAAATTCCAATTAATTTCAAAAAATTCATATATATCTTATATAAGAGTTATTAATTAATCAACATATTTTTTTAAAAGTTTTTATGAGCAAATAATTAAGTTAAACTGTTGTTTATTATGGTATTTATAACAAAAAATTAAAATTAAATTGATATAGTCTTATATAAGACTTCAAAAATTTATTGACATATTTTTTACATATGCCTAAAATCATTGCAATTAATGTAATTGTATATTTATATGACACAATATTTTCGCCCAAGAAGGTCAATGCTTTATGTTCCCGGTTGCAATAGACGCTACTTGGAAAAAGCAAAGATTTTAAAAGTTGACTCCATTATTCTGGATTTAGGTGATCCAATTCTGATTGAAGCCAAAGAGGAATCAAGATTAAATGTTGTTGATTTTTTAAATCAAAAACAATATGGAAAACGTGAGGTTGTTGTTCGGGTCAATGACTTTAATTCACCTTGGGGAATAAATGATATCAAAGCTATTGCAAAAGCTGAGCCTGACGCAGTTCTATTTCCCAACATTGAATCAAGCGAGGATGTTTTAAATGCAATTAATGAGCTAGATAAGGCAGGTGGTAAGAAAACACCTATTATGCTCATGATTGAAAGCCCAAAAGGTGTTTTGCATGCTGAGGAAATTGCAGCCTCATCAACTAGAATAGCATGTCTTATCCTTGCTACGTCAGATTTGATTTCCCAGCTACATGCAAGGACAACGCAAACTCGAGTGGCGGTCCTTCATAGTCTCTCTCGAGTTATTCTTGCCGCAAGGGCTTATGATCTTGCTGTCATTGATGGTATTCATAGCAACCTTAAGGCTACTGATGCTTTTGAATATGCATGTAGAATTGGTCGTGATATGGGTTTTGATGGAAAATCTTTGGTACACCCTGACCAATTACCCTATGCCAATGATGCCTACTCACCAAAATTAAGTGAGGTTAAAAATGCTCGTGAGATTATCACGTCTCTCGCCGAAGCAAATGCCACGGGAAGAGGCACGGTAGTGGTAAATGATAGGTTAGTTGAGCACCATCATGTGAATGCAGCCAAAAGACTTCTTGAGCTTCATGAGATGATTGAGGAGTTAAATAATGAGTAAACTAGGTGGAAATTTTTTAGAGGACTTTCAACAAGGTGACATAATTTATCATGCTATGCCAAGAACTATCACTTCGGGTGATGCATCTATGTTTCTTGGTCTAACTGGAACAAGATATCCCCTATTTTGTGCTAAAAACTTTGCAAATTCTCTAGGTTTTGAATCAACACCAATTGATGACATACTTTTATTTAACATCGCTTTTAGTAGAACTGTTCAAGACATTTCACTAAATGCAGTGGCAAACCTAGGCTATGCAGAAGTTATATTCCATTCGCCTGTTTTTTTTGGTGATACTATTTCAAGTAAATCTGAGATTATAGGCATCAAAGAAAACTCAAACAAAACTAATGGGATTGTTTATGTCCATTCATCCAGCTTTAATCAACAAAATAAAATGGTGCTTAGCTGGAAACGTTGGGTAATGATTCCAAAGAAAGATAAAAATAAAACTATAAAAGAGGTTGTTCCTAAAAATATAAAGCCTGAAGTTGCAGTTGGAAGCATGCATATTCCTGACTTTCTTAAAACAAATAACTTTGATGAAATAGCCACGGGCTCATCATTGAGATGGGATGATTATCATGAAAATGATGAAATTAATCATAGTCGAGGGCTAACCATTGATGAAGCCTCCCACACCTTAGCAACACATTTATACCAAAATGATGCAAAGCTGCATTTTAATGCCCATCAAATGAAAGCCTCACCATTTAAAAAAAGACTTGTTTATGGCGGCCATGTAATATCTCTATGCCGTTCTATTGCCCATGAGGGCTTAGAGAATAGCCTTATTATAACGGCTATTCATGCAGGAACTCATTCAAATCCTGTCTTGGCAGATGACACGCTATATTCGAAAACAATTATTGTAGGAAAGGATAAATTGCCAAATCACCAGGACATTGGAATTTTAAAGCTAAAGTTAATAGGTATTAAAAATCAAATACCAAGCTCACTTAAATCTATTTATCAACAGAGTGTAGAAAATAAAATTTATAACAAAAATGTTGTTTTAGATCTTGATTACAGCATTGTTGTGCCTAGAGGAAAATAATATGGAATTAGTACACCCAAACGAAGCCCTTTTTCATGGAGAGAAACCATTCCCAGCTATCCCATGCTGTGAACATTTTGCAGGTAGTGAGAAATTAATTACAAAAGCACTATCATTTCAGGATGAGCTTGGACCTATTTTTGATATTACTTGTGATTGTGAAGATGGTGCTGCAGCTGGTCAGGAAATAGAGCACGCTGATATGATCGTAAAAGTTTTAAGTTCTGACCTAAATAAACATAAAATGGCCGGAGTAAGAATACATGATTACACTCACCCTTCTTGGAAGAAAGATGTTGATATTCTTTTGAGTGGGATTGGCGAAATTGTTTCTTATATCACCATACCAAAATCAACTACTTTTTCTCAGGTCAATGAAATGGTTGGCTATATAAAAAATAAGTCTAATGAAGTTGGAATAGCAAAAAAAATACCTATTCATGTGCTCATTGAAACGCATGGTGCGCTTAAAAATGTTCAACAAATTGCAACAATCGATTGGGTTCAAGTGCTTGATTTTGGACTAATGGACTTTGTAAGCGGTCATCATGGAGCAATTCCAGCTAGTGCCATGCGCAGTCCTGGACAATTTGATCACAAGCTTCTTTCGAGAGCAAAATCTGAAGTTGTCGCTGCCGCAATTGGTAACGGCGTAATACCTGCGCATAATGTAACGCTTGACCTAAAAAATGCAGAGGTAACTCATAATGATGCTAAACGTGCTCGAGAAGAGTTTGGATTTTTAAGAATGTGGAGTATTTATCCAACTCAAATTAAGGCAATTGTTGATGGAATGAAGCCAGATTATAGTGAGGTAATCGATGGGGCAAAAATTTTACTAGAGGCTCAAAAATCAAATTGGGGACCAATACAATACGCTGGAGAATTACATGATAGAGCAACTTATCGTTATTTTTGGGAAATGCTTCAAACTGCAAAACTTTCAGGAATGGAACTACCAGATGATGCAGTTAATGCATTTTTTAGCTAGGTGATTCTGGAAAATAAAATGACTCCGGGGCTATTGTTTAAAAAAGCCATTGAAGAAGAAAAGCCATTACAAGTTATTGGCACGATAAACGCTTACCATGCAAAACTTGCAGAAAAAACCGGTTATAAGGCAATTTATTTATCTGGTGGTGGCGTTGCAGCTGGTTCTTTAGGTGTTCCTGATTTAGGTATCTCAACCTTAGAGGATGTATTAGTTGATATAAGAAGAATTACAGACACCACATCACTCCCCCTTCTTGTTGACGTTGATACAGGATTTGGTGGTGCTTTTAACATTGCAAGAACTATCCGAAGTGTAGAAAAATCAGGTGCTGCTGCAGTTCATATAGAAGATCAAATTCAAGCAAAGAGATGCGGACATCGTCCAAATAAGTCAATCGTCAGTCAAGATGAGATGGTGGATCGAATAAAAAGTGCGGTAGACGCAAAGAGCGATAAAAATTTTGTCATTATGGCAAGGACAGACGCACTGGCAGTTGAAGGTTTGCAATCCTCGATCGATAGAACTTGTGCATGTGTTGAGGCTGGTGCGGATATGATTTTTCCTGAGGCAATAAATGATTTAGAAACCTACAAAAAGTTTACTCAAGCTG
>Ga0209360_1003028_pt1 | contig 9539 bp, 6 predicted proteins | sample SaaInlV_130m_DNA_3_FD_184651 | JGI IMG/M metagenome (GOLD analysis project Ga0209360, IMG submission 184651) | Marine microbial communities from expanding oxygen minimum zones in the Saanich Inlet - SI037_S3LV_130m_DNA (SPAdes) (version 2) | ecosystem: Environmental > Aquatic > Marine > Intertidal... | reverse complement strand
CTGGATAGCTGGCCTCGAGCCATTGTACCTCACCGATATTCCATCTGATTAATGCTGAACCTACAACTGTTTCATCCTCTGAGAATTCAAAGGAGACAGTTAGTCCATCATTGTCAGTTGCAGCTAAGAATCCACCTGTTGGGCCAGAAGAGGCACCAGTAGTTAGATTGCTAGCTGTTTTTGTAATATCATCTGTACCGTCACCGTCTGCATCGTGTTTCATACCTGCGAGAATTACCTCACCGATAAAGATACCTGTATCAGCTCCTGATTCAACGAGTTTGTAGTTGGCTAATTCGTTACCTCTAGTGGAGACCTTTAGTGGGTCTGCATTAGTGTTACCAATTTCATCAACTAAACCGCTGTCCATGTTATGGTCAGGGGCGACAACTGTGATGTAGACTTTGTCAGTCCATGTGTATACTTTTTGGTCGAGTTCTATTGTTGCACCAAAGTTAGAAGTATAGACAACTAAGCCAATATCTTCATCCTCTTGTCCAACATAGTCAGCTCCGGCTGGACCCCAGTCGGTATATTCTAATTCGATTTTCTCACCTCTATCTAGGGAATTAGAGTCTAATGAAGCAGGGATTTCGATGACTACTTGGAAAATTCCAGTAGAGTCACCAGTTTCTCTGAATTCAGAAGGCTCAGGATCGAATGCTGCATTAGCACCAGCGATACCTTTAGCTCCCATAGATGATGTGGCAGCGTCACTGTCCCATTCGATAATATCGAGTGTTACAGATTGTGCGCCATCATTATCAAGGTCAAAGTCTGGCTCAATTAAGGTTAAGATCATATCTGAACCAATTAAGTAGACAGATTTATCGGATTGTAATACACCGTTTCTAAGGTCAAAAGTGGCTGAATCAGTTACATTTTGTGATTTACCAGAAGCATCATTTAGATCAACGTATTCTACGGTGACAATATCACCTTGTAAGACACATCCACTAGCAAATGCACTTGGACAACTTGTTGTTGGTCCATCTACATATGTAATGGTCTGGTCATACTCGAATACACCTGAATTTGGTGATACTTCGGTAATTGGATTAGCTGCGTTACCAAATACTGCGATTTGCTTTTCTACGGAACCTCTTTCGACGTTCACGACGACACTGGTGTCAGCAATGGTGTCTTCACCAGCTGCTGAAATATCGTAATCAGCGTCAGTTACTCTGACGTGAACTACGACATCACCTTGTGCTAAAGCGTTCTCACTATCTCCAAGAGTTGCATCAGTAGTTGATGATAGATTTTGTGCACTAGAGTGTAGTGCAAATCTTTCATCGCCTGCTGAGGCTGCTCCAGTTGCGGAGGTATTGTTACCATATGGTACTGGATAGACAGTTCTATCAAAAGCGACGGAACCAGTGTTTGCATTAATGCTTGCACCGTCTCCTACTTCTGTTTGTTCACCACTTGCGTTACGGAAATCTTGGTAGTTAACTTCGATATCTGTACCGGTGGTTGTGATAGTTGTCGTTGTTCCTGCATCATAATAAGTAGAAGGTACTTGGAAGCTACCAACGAATACACCTGAGTCTAAGTCAGTCTCTACTAAAGTAAAGCCTGTAGCTGCAAGTCCATTGTCAGGAGAACCGTCTGTTTTACCAGAGGCTGCTGCTGTCCAATATTGATCATTAAATGTTATATCAAGTACTTGTGTTCCAGAACCGTCACCAACATAGTCGTCAGTAGTTGATGTAACATATACATCAATTAAATCGGAGTCAGTGTTCATGTCCTGGTCATCAAGTGTGACTACAACAGTATCAGCAATCTTGTAATTGTCTAAGTCAAATGAGACAACACCGTCGTGAGTTGGTGCTTCTACTTGATCAGCAATTTGTGTTGAAACACCATCTGCTCCAAGATCCAAGTAATTGAGTCTTGGTGAATCTTCATCAGTTAAGTCCTCGTGGACAATGATGATGATTTCATCAGATGCGGTTGAAATACCTTCGTATGTTGCTTGAACATCATAGTTCAATTGGTTAATCATGACATAGTCAATTTCACCTACAAATTCGGCGGTATTATCACCTGTTTCTTCAAGAAGTATTCTGTATATTGCATTATTGGCAATTGCTCCAGTATCGTTAGTATCTGCTGTACCTAAGGTAGCGGCAGGAGTTCCGAATGTGAAGATATCAACATAGAAAGTATCACCAACTGTGACATTGTTTCCTCTTGTTGAGTGGCCAGTAAAGTTGAATACGAGTCTATTGTCTTCATCTACAGAACCTTCAGCAGTAATTCCAGTTATCTCTACCAAACCTTTAGGTCCAGTTAGAGTTGTTGATGAAAATACTGCATCGGTACCGTCATTGATAGCAACAGCAGTTACAGTGGCAGATGATCCGCCAGCTAGTAAGTCTGTAATATCATAGTTAATGAAGGCATAAGTTGCGTTTCCAACTGCGTTACGTACTTGGTGAACAGTTGCGGTGGCATTGATTTCAATACCAGCGTTATTGTTATCGTAAGCATTTGTAACATTTGCAATATGGTTGAATGAATTGACGTTAGTCCAGTTACCATTTAAGGATAAGGCACCATAAGAGGTACCACTTTCCAATGATGTATCGTTACCCAATACAATTGGGCTTCCAATAATCATTGCAGGAACAATCTGTGCACCGTGTCCGGTTGCAGTTCCGTTTCCTGCTCTGTTTGTAGTAATGGTTAGGTCTTCGTCAAGTGCTGTATTCATGTTTAAGTCTTGATCAATTAATGTAACTGTTAAAGTCTCTCCGGAGTTCCATTCGCCGCCTACGGATGATTCATCCATATCAATTACACCGAAATCGTTAGCAACCACGAATGATTGTGCGGAATCGTTATAATCGAATGTAGCGGTGGTACCTCTTTTGGCATCGACAGCGACTGCGATATTGGCTTTATCATTATTATCAGTGTTTACAAATACACCACTGTTCTCAGATGTTTCCCAGAATAACAAGTAGAGATCTGCATCGAGATCATCTGCTGTTCCTCTGGTCATATTGAGAACTACATTTGCGGCGCTGTTTGTATTGTTGTTAATTTTGAGTACACCATTATCACTAAAGTCGTTGTCATATTTTTTGTAGTCTGCGGTATTCATCTCAGAACCAGTACCGTTGGTGAATGATACACCTCTAGCATCTACAGTTCCAGTTGCTCCTGTTCCTACATAAAATATTACTTTGTCTTCAGAGGTTGGGTCGATGTTTAGTTGATTATCAGTAATTGTTAGATGGATGTTAGCTCCTTGCGTTGCTGAACTTCTATCTAATGAAATTGATGAGAAATCATCTAAATCTGCATTGTTGTAATCTAATACAACAGTTTCATCGGCTCCGGCTTTCTCGAAAGTTACTTCAAATTCACCTTGTGTAAAGTCGTAAGTTTGGATAAATGGCCATTCGTTGACACCATATCTAATATCTGTAGATGATGCGTCAACTCCGGTTTTAAAGTCTGGTGCGGCATAACCTAATGCATCTCCCATGTATCTGTTACCAGATACATCGAGTCCAATCTGTCCATTCAAGGTATTATTAAGACCTTGACCATTATTTTTGGTGTGGTTACTTAATAATTTAGGTGCGGCGTTTAGAACACCTTCACCTTCACCTTGATTGTCTTGATTGATGTAGACAGGTCCAGTAGTGTTGGTTACAACTCCTACTGCTGTTGCGTTACCAAAGTCCAAGTTATTAGAAGCAGTATCTGCTTTTCTAACTGCAGTAACTTCACCAAAGTATCCGTACCAGTTACCGTCGGCTGCTTGTGCCATTCTAAGGATATTGTTATCCACTCGAACGACCGGCTCACCGGCTGCAATATCAGTACGTTGTCTTTGAGGATCAATTACTACAACTTCAACTATTTGGGCTCCTCCGAAAGTATTTCCGAAAAGTGCGTTTTCTGCGGAGACATAAAGTTGACCAGCGGCCATGGCTTCTGGCACCATTGAAGGTGCGGCAATAACCATACCACCAGCTAACATTATTGTCATTAGCGTAAGACTAGTTAATTTACGTCCTATTTCGTTATTCATGTTATTGTTATTTTTCTTAAAAATTTGTATTTAAGGCTAATGGACGATTTGTCCACAAAATGACCATTTCTTGTGATTTTTTCATCTATTTTTCTTGTTTTTTATTATTTTTATATAATTTAGTCACATTTTTTATAATTTATTCCAATATTTAGATCATAAATGTATATTTTATAAGATTTACTAATGAATAATGAAATTTCTACAGCCTAATTTTTGGATAATAGTGTCTTATAGAGAGTAATTGCATCAGATTCATCTTTTGAACCAACAACAACTGCAGATCCTCTTTTCATAAAATTTACAGATAATTCATTTGTTCTCATTGATAATCCCAAGTCACCTAAGTTTTCAACTACAAAACCTTTTTCTTTTCCAATTGCTGAAACACTTGCAGAATCTAAATCAAAGGTTTCAGTTGGTGTAATGGAGTACGTTCTCTTACCTCTATTTCTACCACATAGTTCTTCTAAAATTAATTCTTGTTTTTCAACAACTTCTAATTTTCCAGTTCCACAAATAGGACACTCATCAGCTCTAAATGTTCTTGTGCTGTTAAAATCTAAATTTTCTAAATCAATATGTAGAATTCTATTTGAAAGGTTTGGTTTTTTTCCAGTAATTATTTTTACAGCTTCTGCAACTTCTATTCCACCCATGATAGAAAGTATTGATGGATGTACTCCTTCAATACTACATGTTGGCATTGTATCTTCATCAAGTGCAGGAAACATGCAATAGTAACATGCGCTTTCTTTTGGTAAAATTGTAAATGCTTGTCCAGATGTTCCGACTGCAGCTCCTGTAACAAATGGAATTCCAAATTTAATACAAGCTTTGTTTAATGCATATCGTGCATTAACTGAATCAAGTGCATCAATAACGACATCACATCCCTCTACAACTTCAAGTGCAGTATAATCATTTACAGAAACTGTTAGTGCTTCAATGTTGCATTCAGAATTTAATTTTTTTAATTTTTTTGCAGCTGCTTCAACTTTAACTTGTCCAACATCAGATTCATCAAATAATGTTTGTCTATGTAAATTAGATAATTCAATTACATCCCTATCAACAATTCTCAATGTTCCGACACCCATTGCAGTTAGTCTTGTAATAATTGGATGTCCCAATCCACCAGTTCCTACAACACAGACTTTAGAATTTTTTAATTTTAATTGCCCATTGTAACCAATTTCCTCAAGCATAACTTGGCGTGAATATCTATCAAGTTCTTTTGAAGATAAATCCTCTGAACCTCCAGCAACTGCAGGTAAGATATACACTTCATCACCATCTTGTAGAGGTGTCTCCATGCCGCTAGAAAATTTAGCATTTTTTCCATTAATGTAGATATTAATCAAGGAACGTGGCGTGTTATCAGCCTCTAATACTCTACGCTTGAAATCATCACCTAAAAGTTCAGATATTTTTACAAATGCATCCTGAAGGGAATCAGCAGAAATTTCAGTTTTTTTCTCACCACTGCCAGCATTTAGGACCGAAGGAATTGTAAATGTAATATTTGCCATCTCTATTGAACCACCGCTGAGATTTCATTAATGTTTGGCTTGTAAACAGTTGGTTTGGATAATACTTGCATTATAGACTCAGTTGCTTTCAAACCATTACCAGTAACATAGCATACAACTTTGTCATTTTTATCAATTTTACCTTGTTCAACCATTTTTTGTAATATAGAGATTGATACACCACCTGCAGGTTCTGTAAATATTCCTTCAGTTTGTGCCAATAGGAGGATTGCATCTAAAATTTCTTGATCGTTACATTCTTCTGCAAATCCATTGTATTGTTGTAATCTTTTCAAAACGTATCGTCCATCTCCAGGATCACCTATTGCTAAACTTTTAGCTACAGTATCAGGATTTTCTACTGGAATAACTTCTTTAGAATTATTTTTGAACGCATCAACAATTGGAGCACATCCATGTGGTTGTGCTGCAATCATATGCATGTTTGACACATCATTAAGTAATGAGACAGTTTGTAATTCTTCAAATCCTTTACAAATTGCATTAAGCATTGCACCACTTCCCACAGGAACTATTAATTGATCAGGTACTGTCCAGTCAAGTTGTTCTGCAACTTCGTATGAAAATGTTTTAGAACCCTCGACATAATGTGAACGCATGTTAATGTTGACAACACCAATTCCTTTACTGTCGCCAATTTGAGCTGCAATTCTATTTGCATCATCATAAGTTCCATCAACTGCAATGTAATTTGCACCATAAGATAACGCTTGAGCAATTTTTGCCATCTCAATATTACTAGGTGCAAAAACATGACATGGTAGTCCTGCAGCTGCTGCATGTGCTGCAGTTGCTGAAGCTAAATTACCAGTAGATGCACAACCAACTGCAGTTAATCCAAGTTCTTTTGCTTTTGATATTGCAACACCAGCTGGTCTATCTTTAAATGAAAAAGTTGGATTCACAGAATCATTTTTTATGTAAAGATTGTTTAATCCTAATTTTTTTCCAAGATTCTCTGCTTTAGTTAAAGGAGTCATTCCTGCACCTATACTTACAACGTTTGATTTGTTCTCTATTGGAAGTAATTCAAAATATCTCCAGTAAGTTTGCTCACGGTTAGAAAAAGTATCTTTTGTTAAAGTTGGAAAATCATATTTTACATCTAGAGGTCCAAAACAATCATCACAAACATACTTGAAAGCAGTTTCATACTCTTTTTTACACTCTCTACATTGTAATGAAGTTCTTGGCAAGATCAATTCTTACTAAAATCAGATAGATAAAAAATCCTAATATGAAATTAAGTAATACTTAATTTCATTATAAAAAAATATAATAAAATTTTGAAATATCTATCAAAAAGTGGTCAAAGTAGGAAAAATCAGTTAATTTAGATGAAAAAATTACTTTCAATGGATAAGTAAGGTTTTTAGCAATTTGTTAAAAAGTAAATCATATGAATGGGTTAAAAACAGGAATTCCCATAATTTTAGTAATAATTGCAGTTGCAGTATTATTAATTTCTAGTACGACTCAAGATGAAGAAACATATCAAAACACTACTCCAGGGATCGAAGAATTATTAGATAAAGTAAGAGATACTAAAATACAAAATGAACAATCAGATAATCCATTTGTTCCAATTACACCAGAATGGACTAACGCATCTGGTCCATTTGTAATTGATAATGATGAGTACTGGTTAGGTCAAAAAATTTTTGTAAATATTAGCGGAATAGATGAAAATGATAAAGGAAAAATTAATGTTTACATGCCTGTTGCAAATGAAAAGTTTTCAATATTGTATAGCAGTATTGGATTTGATGGTTCAATGGGAAGAAATAATTATTATTTCACACCCAGCCTTTCAGCAATAAATCAAATTTGTCATTCAGATCAATTACTTGGAGAATGGACAATGAGATTTGAAGGGACTGAGTATAGAGATATAACTTTTACAATAATTAATGAAAAGATTCCAGGATTTGAACCAAATTTTGAAACATTAAAAGACGTAGGTACTTGTTAAATTATTTTAATTCATTATGAAAACAAACTTTTTCACCAGTATGACATGCTGGACCTGATGGTTCTACAAGATAAATAATTGCATCAGAATCACAGTCAACTAAAATTTCTTTAATTTTTTGTGTATTACCAGATTCTTCTCCTTTCATCCAAAGCTTATTTCTAGAACGACTCCAAAACCAAGAATTACCAGTTTTTTTTGCTAACTCTAAAGACTCCTTATTTGTATAAGCAAGTGTAAGAACATCTTTTGTATTTACATCCTGCACAATTACAGGTACTAGTCCACCACTTTTTTCAAAATCAATTTCATCAACGGATTTGTTCATAATTTCTGCCTACAACATAGATATTATAATCTTACAGAAATTTTTTTCTCTCTAAGAAAACATTTCACACCTTTAACACCATGAGTTTCATAATGAAAAATCGATGCTGCAAGTGCTGCATCAACATTTGATTTTTCAAAAATTTCTAACATATCATCAGGCTTTCCACATCCACCTGATGCAATTACAGGAATAGATGCATTATCAACAATTGATTTTGTCAATAAAACATCATATCCATTTTTGGTACCATCAGCATCAATACTAGTAAGTAAAATTTCTCCAGCACCTAATTTTTCAGCTTCTTTGGCCCAATTAATGACATCAATTCCAGTTCCTTCTTTTCCACCAAAAATAAAAACTTCAAACCAGAATTCTTTATCATCTTCTGAAAAAATATTAACATTTTCTTTAATTTCATAATTTCTTTTAGCATCAATTGCTACAACAACACATTGTCTTCCAAATAATGTCATTAATTCAGTAATCAATGGAGGATTTTTTATTGCTGAAGTATTAATTCCGACTTTGTCAGCACCATTGAGTAAAATATTTCTAGCGTCATCTATTGATTTTACACCACCACCAACGGTAAATGGGATATTAATTACTGAAGCAACCTTACGCACTAATTCTTTAATTGTTTCTCGTTGTTCATTTGAAGCTGTAATATCAAGAAATACTAATTCATCAGCACCTTCATTACTATATTTTGCAGCTAATTCTACTGGATCTCCAGCATCTTTTATGGATTCAAAATTTAATCCTTTAACAACTCTGCCATTTTTCACATCCAAGCATGGAATAATTCTTTTAGTTAATGTCATGATAATTTCTTTGTCTCCTCAATTGTAATTTTATTCTCATAAAGTGCTTTTCCTAAAATTACACCCCATGCATTTTTTTCTTTAACTTTAGGTATATCACCAATGTTAGAAATTCCGCCACTAGCAATTACGTTTGCGTTATCTAAATCACAAGCTTCTTGAAGAAATTCTAAATCAGGTCCCTCTAAAGTTCCATCACGATTAACATTAGTTAAAAGAAATTCAGTAAATCCCACATGTAAAAATTCCTTCATGGAATCAATTAATGAGATATCAGTAGTGCTTTGCCATCCATGAGTTACAATAATTCCATCTTTATGATCAACAGAAATAACAATTTTTTCATGTCCTAATTTTGTTAGTAAATTTTGCAATAATTCAGGTTCCTTAAATGCAAAAGTTCCAATGACAACTCTATCAACAATATCCAAAGCTTCAAGGATTAGGGATTCAGAACGTAATCCACCTGCAATTTCTATTGGTATTGATACTGAGGAAACAATTTTTTTGATTAATTCAAGATTGGAACCTAATCCTAAAGTAGCATCTAAATCAACAAGATGAATCATGTCAGCACCTGCATCTTCCCATTTTTTTGCAATACTAATTGGATCATTACTGTATATGGTTTTTTGATTAGGATCACCCTTGTAGAGTCTAACTACTTGACCAGCCATAAGATCAATTGCAGGAATTACTTTCATTTCTTACACACACTTAGAAAATTTTGTATCATAATTTTACCAACATCCCCTGATTTTTCAGGATGAAATTGAGTTCCAAAAAAGTTATTTTTTTCAACCAC
>Ga0209360_1002961_pt1 | contig 9694 bp, 6 predicted proteins | sample SaaInlV_130m_DNA_3_FD_184651 | JGI IMG/M metagenome (GOLD analysis project Ga0209360, IMG submission 184651) | Marine microbial communities from expanding oxygen minimum zones in the Saanich Inlet - SI037_S3LV_130m_DNA (SPAdes) (version 2) | ecosystem: Environmental > Aquatic > Marine > Intertidal... | reverse complement strand
ATTTTAAAACTCAATGATGGTTTGATTGATATTTTTTCTGCTCCAACTAAGTTGCTTATTGCTTTGCCAAAATCATTTTTAATTCTAACTGAATATGCCCCATAATCATCATCATTAAAATTATCAATACGCAGTTTTTCTACATTAGAGTCTGGAAGAGCGACGCCATTCTTGTACCATAAGTAATTCATTGGCTCTAAACCTTTAACTCCAACTGAGAACTCCGCTACACCGCCTGTTCTTACCACTATATCTTTTGGCTGTTCAGTTATTATGGGCTTTAAAGTAGATAATACCATTGGTAACAACTCCACAATCTTACTAACAATTTTACCCGACTTGTTTTTTAATCTTACAGAATATATAGAGTAGTCTTTCTGTTCAACATTTTCGATTGCCAATACTTCATTTCTTCCATCAGTAATAGCGACTCCGTTTTTGTACCATTGGTAATCTATAGGAATTATACTTTCGGCTTTGACAGAAAAGGTCACTGAATCGCCTATATCAGCGTTAACCGAGTTTGGCTCCGCAATAATAGAGGGAGGGGATGGGGGTGTAATTTCAGCTATCTTACTTTTCGCAGTTATTCCTTTTGCGGTTACTGCTACACAGTATTTAGAATAATAGTCTCCTTCTTCCTGCAATGTTACCTCCAAGGTTGAATCTGTTTCTCCCTCGATGGCATTATCATTTTTATACCATTGGAAAGATAATTCATAATCACTTTCTATTTCGACTTTTAAAGTGATACTTGATTCGATCGTGGCCTCTTGAGATTCAGGTTGGGTTTTAAAAATAAAGGGAGGATCAACAATAGCATAAAGGTTTTTGTCGTCAGACCCAAAATAGATAGTCCCATCAGGCCCTATCGTTGGAGAGGAATTTACATCTCCTTCTGTCTTAAATTTCCATTTTTCTTTTCCGTCTGGCATTACTGCATGAAGATTATTATCATTTGACCCCAAATAGATTGTTCCATCAGTTCCTATTTGAGGCGTGGAATCCGCATCGCCTCCAAATGGAGATAATTTGTATCTCCATTTTCTACGCCCGTTAGTATCTAATGCGTTGAGGTAATCGTTACGTCCCGAGGATCCAAAATAAATAGTGCCATCATTTCCAAAAGTTACGGAAGTACTTATCTGGGAATTTTCATAGCTCCAGTTTATCTGTTTCTTTGGGCTAATTGAAAAAATGACATATTCAGTTGCTATAATTATATTTCCATCACTTCCTATAGAAGGAGCTGTCTCCAAAAACAGATCTTCAGTTACATATCTCCACTTTCTTTTACCATTTGGGGTAATTGCGTGAAAATAACTTTTCCAGTTCCAAGCATCATTAGATGCCATAAATATTGTGCCGTCACTTCCTATGGCGGGGGAGTAACTCGCATCTTCTACACCTAATTTATATTTCCATTTTCTTTTACCACTTTGATTAATTGCATAGAGATAGACTGCCCCATCCCCAATATCTTCCTCAAATCCCACGTAAATTGTGCCATCACTACCTATTACTGCGGAAGTGTACATAGCGGGCCATAACGAACTTCCTTTATAATCCCACTTTATGGAACCGTCTGGTTTTATTGCGTAGAGTCCACCCCCATAATGGCCAACATAGATGGTGCCATCGCTGCCTATCGATGGAGAAAAATGAAGCCACCCTTTTGTTTTATGTGCCCATTTCTTAGAGCCGTCAGGGTTGACCGCGTAGAGGTGGTCGAAATTTGAGCCAACATAAATTGTGCCATCGGCTCCAATTGCCGGCTTTGAAGTAATAGTGCCATTTGTTTTGAAAACCCATTTCTGAATGGGTTCTGTTTTGTATTTCTGCCCAAATGCCGAGCAGCAAATAACCGCAGTAACAAAAATTGAAAGAAGGATTCGTTTTAAAGCCATTTTTAAATGTATTACAAAAAAGACTATCAAAAACCTAATTATATCAATGATTGCAAGGCTAAAATGTAAAAATGATATTAAGCTTTCATGCACTTGACTGTTTTCATCGGCTTACACTTCATGCTCGCTACGGTATCGTAATATAACTGGCCTGATGTCACGTTAACGTCAGCCTGAAACTCTCTTGAGAATTCTCTGAAAATGTGGCAACATTCGTACGTGAAAATCTCACTATACCAGTTCCGGAAACTGTTCTTGAGTTCCGACGGCTATGTGGTTCTGAAAAACACAGGCTTCCTTTCTAGGACTTTGTTTATGTTGGCTGCAGTTGTTATTTTTAAAAGTTTGGTTTTTGCAGATAACTGGCCGCAGTTTCGAGGACCGCTTGGCTCGGGGCATATTCCCAGCGGGCAAGCGTTACCGAGCGAGTGGAGTGAGATGAAAAACGTTGACTGGAAAGTAGAATTGTCCGGCCGCGCCTGGTCGTCACCGGTGGTTTTCGGTGACAAGATTTGGCTCACGACCGCCGACGAAAAAGGCAACAAACTTACCGGTCTTTGCGTTGATGCAAACAACGGGAAAATCATTTTTGAAAAACAGCTTTTTCACATTGCCGATCCGCAGTTCGCGCACAAGTTTAACAGCTACGGTTCACCGACGCCGGTCGTTGAGGCGGGGCGCGTGTACCTCACGTGGGGCTCGCCCGGCACAGCCTGTCTTGACACCAAGTCCAACGATGTGCTGTGGACGCGGGACGACTTTGTTTGTGACCACTTTCGTGGAGCCGGCTCGTCGCCGATCCTGTACAAAAACCTGCTCATACTAACATTCGACGGGGCCGACCACCAGTTCGTCGCCGCGCTAGACAAGCACACAGGCAAGACGGTCTGGCGCACCAACCGTAGCGTTGACTTTCAGGATCTCGACACGAATGGCAAGCCGTTCCGCGGCGGTGATTTGCGAAAGGGTTACTCGACACCGTTCGTCATCCAGCACGGCGGCGTGGCGCAATTGATCAGCATCGGCGCGATGGCCTGTTACGCGTATGACCCGCTGACCGGCAGGGAGCTTTGGCGCGTGACCGAACGGGATCAACACTCAGCGAGCACTCGACCGGTGTATGGGCACGGCATGGTGTTTTATCCAACCGGTTTTGCGAAAGGCCAACTGCTGGCGATCGACCCCGGCGGCAGTGGCGATTCGACTGAGACCAACATTAAATGGCGCACCAAACGCAGTGTCTCCAACAAACCGTCTGTGTTGTTGATCGGCGAACATATTTTCATGATCGACGATGGCGGCATCGCGTCGTGCATCGAGGCCAAGTCCGGCGAAATCACATGGAGCGAGCGCGTGGGCGGGAACTATTCGGCATCGCCGGTGACCGATGGCAAACGGGTTTTCTTCTTCAGCGAGGAGGGCAAAACTACTGCGGTCGCGGCCCGGCGCAAGTTTGAGATTCTCGCCGAAAGCCAACTCGACGGCGGCTTCATGGCTTCTCCCGCCGTGCATGACGCCGCGTGGATTCTCCGTACAAAAACCCACCTTTATCGGATTGAGAAACAATAGGGTAGAAAAGCCGCACGTAAATACGTGTGCCCCCGAAGTTTAACTGTTATTTCGCTGGCTTGGGCAGCTTGAGCAGTTGGCTGGGTTTTCCGGCGACGATTTGGCCGGTCGATTGGCCAAGCGCGTACACCGGGCTGGCCTTTTCGCGATGCAGCGGCTGCCAGTTGCCCTGGCCGCTTGGCAGCCGAAACACGTAGCCGGTCGATGTCCCGCCGATGAGCCACGTTTCGCTCCAATCGAGGCAAAGGACTCTCGGCGCTTGGCCGAAACCGGTGGCGTTCGGCGGCTCGCCGACTCCCTGAAATGTCCGCAGCAAACGCCCTCCGATTGTGTGCAGCCGCACGCGGCTGTCGCGGGAGCCGGTGGCGAGTTGGCTCGAGTCCGGCGCGAAGGCGAGCGACTCGACACCGGCGGAGTGGTCGGCGAGCACGATCGGCTTTGCCTTGGGTTTGCGCGGCGTCAGCAGCACAAGCCCGTCGAGTCCAGCCGAGGCGAGCCATTGGCCGTTCGGCGAAAACGCGACGGCGCGAACGATGGCTTGATGGCGGTTGACCTCGGCGACACTGTCAAGATTTAGGCCGGGAAAATCGAACGTCAGCACGCGGCCATCCGTCATCGCGGCCGCGGCGGTTTTACCGTCCGGCGACACGGAGACGGAGTAAACCAAGTCATCACCGAGGCGCAGCTTGGCCAAACTGTCGCCGTCGGAATCGTAAACAGCGACGTCGCCGCTTGCTGCTGGTTGTCCGCCGCCGAGCAGCAGCAGCGGCCCTCCCGCCATCATCGACATCACGCGGAAGGGCGGCTTGGCCAAGCGCTTGGCTTCCCGGAAAATCCCAGCTTGAGAGACGGAGTAAATCTGGCCGCCGACCACAGCGATGCCGGTGATGGGACCAAGGTGTTTGGGCGGCTCCGCCGCTTGGCCAAGCGGTGCGGCGAGCAGCGTAAAGACGGCAACGCGGAGGGGATGCATCGTCAGCTTTGGAGGAGTTCGTGGATCGGCTTGGCGGACTCGTTGACGGTGCGGACCGGGCGGCCATCCGGCGTGTGCTGCACCTGCTCAAGATCCGCGCCCAGCGCTCCGAGCAGGGTGCAGAACAGGTCCGCCGGCGAGACGGGCCGCTCGATCGGCGCCTCGCCGTTGGCGTCGGTTTTGCCGACGACCACGCCACGCCTGACCCCGCCGCCAAACAGCAGCACTGAGCTGGCGCGTGCCCAGTGGTCGCGGCCGCCGCGCGGGTTGATGCGGGGCGTGCGGCCAAACTCGCTGGCCAACACGACGGTGACGCGTTCGTCGAGTCCGCGCCTGGCCAAGTCCTCGTGCAGCGCGGTGACGGCCTGGTCTAGCGCCTCGAGCTTTGGAGGGAAACCGTAGGTCATCGCTCGAGCGATACTTTCATGGTGATCCCATCCCTTGAAGCGGACGAGCACCGTGCGCACGCCGCCCTCGACCAGTCGCCGCGCGAGCAGAGCGGACTGCCCCAGCTGCTTGGGGCCGTAGCGCTTGCGGGTCTCCGGCGTCTCGCGGTTTAGGTCGAATAACTCGCGTGCCTGGGGCGAGAGCGACATGAAGCGAGCCTGAGACAGGAACCGGTCGCGCGCGGCCTCCGACTCGGAGCGCGGCTTGCCATCGAGCGAATCAACGGTTTGCAGCAGCGACAGCGCTCGTTGGGCCTGCGGCGAGGCGGCCATGTTGCGGACGCGGAAGTCGCCCTTGGACGGGTCGCCGCCGACTTCAAACGGCCCGCGTGTCAGCGGCAGGAAACCTTGTCTCGCGTACGGGTGCGCGTCGGGGATGGCGACGTACGATGGGATCGGGTTTCCGTCGCTGAGTTTTTCCGGAGTCAGCACCGAGCCGATTGACGGATACTCGAGCACCGGCGACGGCCGGCGGCCGGTGAGCATGTAGTGCGAGCCGCGCCCGTGATTGCCCTCCGGACTCGTGACCGAGCGTACCAACGCGCATTGATCCATGATGCCGGCGAGCCGGGGCAGATGTTCGCTTAGGAAAACGCCCTCGAGGCTCGACTCGCGCGAGACGAGTTCGCCGCGGATGTCCGGCCGCGCCTCAGGCTTGCCGTCGAACGTGTCGATGTGCGACATGCCGCCGTCCATCCACAGGACGATCAGCGAGCGGTTCGACTTGCGGAGCAGCGGCGCGCCCTGCAACAGGCCGGGCAGCCACGGCAACGCACTCATCGTCATCAGGAAGTTGCGGCGGCGAAACATGTGGGAAGGGTTCATCGATTTTTGTCGTTCGTCAACGCAGCGAGCCAAATTCGCGGCCTGCCATTAGCGCAAAGGCCAAGTCGCCCAGGCCGGTGGCGCCCTGTTTTTGCAGCGTCGGCAAAAACGCCTTAGCCTCGTTTGGGTTGGGATCGCGCGACAAAACCAAGCGGAACAACGCGCGCAGTTGCAGCGCCGGCCCGGCGACGAAATCGCCGATGGCGGCGACGGAGTTGCCGGGCTTGGCCAAGCCATCTTGGATGAGGCCGCTGTTCAGTACGTAAAGTTGCCGTGACAACGGCGACTCCGGCGGCGGCTCCTGTGGCAGTTCGTCACCGAGCACCGACTCGACCGCGCGCTTGAACTGCGCCGGCGTCAGCGGCCGGGCCTCGCGCCGGGCGAGATAACGCGCCGCCGGATCGGTTGCCAATGCGCGGCCCTCGCCTGGCTGGCTGGCCAGGGCGTACACGCGGGACGTGACAATCGTCCGGATGAGCTTTCGCAAGTCGCCATCGGTGCGTTCGAACTCCCGCACGAGGGCGTCGAGCAGTGCGCCGTGAATTGCCGGGTTGCTCAGCCGATGATCGTCCGGTGCATCGATGAGGTGTTTGCCGACGAGAATGCCGAAGAAACGGTTGGCCACGTTGCGGCCGAACTGGTCGTGGCCGCCGTCGAGGATGCTCCACGCCAGTTCATCGCCGGGCCGGCGTTGAGGGGCTGCCGGCGCGGCGGGATTGAGCTGGAGCAGCGCGGGTTGAACCGCCTTGCCGGTGCCGGGCAGGAACAGCTTGCCGGCCATCATGCCGCCTTCGGGGTTCGGCCGCGCGTCGGCAAAGTACGCGGAGAAGGCAAGGTGCTCGCGTTGCTGCCAGCGATCCATCGGGTGGTCGTGGCACCGTGCGCAGCCGATGCTCAGGCCCAGCAGCGTGCGGCCAACGTACTCGGCGCGGTCGCGCGGGTCGTTGTGACGCGAGACAAATTCACTCGCCTCGCCGCCGCCGAGAATGTCGCGGGCCAGTTGCGGCAGCGGCTTATTTTGCCGTACCGACTCGAGCAGATAGCGGCGCAGTTTTGTGTTGCGGGGTTTCTCGGCACCTTTTTCGCCTCGGGCCTCCGGCAGCTCGAGCCAGCGCCGGTAGTGATCGGCAAACACTTCGGCGAACTCCTCGGTGCGCATCAGGTGATCCGCCGTCTTGGCCAGGCGCCTGTCCGGTGGCAGGGCGATGAAGGCGTCGAGTTCGTCCGGCGTCGGCGGACGACCGGCGAGGTCGATGTGCACCCGGCGGGCGAGCACGAAGGCGTCCGCCTCGGCACTGGACCTGAGGCCAAGCGACTCGAGGCCGGCGAGCCAGGCGCTGTCGAGCAGGTGCGTCGTCGTCGACTCGTCCGGCGGGTCTTCGTTGAACGACTGGCGGATGACGGAGCGGGCGTTGTGGCCGGCGTAACGGGCAATGATCCACGCCTCGCCGGCGGCACGCTTGGTCACCGAGCCGTCGTCATGGACGAGCGCAACGGTCTCGTCAGTGCTCGAGAAAACGGTGAGCCGCGTGACGTCGCGGGTGGCCGTGCGCTTGGGCAGGCGGTATTCCGCCACGGCGGAGAAACCACCGTCGCGTGGCTCGAGTCGCAGCTTGGCTAGGCTGCCCGGCTCGTTCTCGGTGAACGCCGCGCCGCGCCGAATCCAGCCGAGCAGTGACTCATAGTCGGCGCTGTCCTTTTTGAAAATGCGGCCGCCTTTGTGCTTGATTTGGCGGGTGGGTTTGCGCAGCAGCAGGCTGGATTCCGGCTTGGCCAGGTCGATCCGGCGGCCGTCCAGATCCTGTGTGAGCGCGGCGTAGTCGGCGGCGGGATTCATCGCAAAGAGCGACAGTTTGAAGCCTGCCTGGCCGGTCGCCGCGCCGTGGCACTCAGCCGAGGCGCAGGCCTGCTTCACCAGCAACGGCGAGATGTCGTGCGCGAAGTGAAATGGCTTCGGCTCGTCCGCCTCGGCAAAAAGCGGCAAAGCGATGGCAGCGGCGATGACTCGAAGCTGAGGCATGTCATCGGTTTCGCTTGGCCGGATGCTTGTCCAGGAATCCCTTGGCTAACTCGTGGGCGTGCGGGGTGCCGTAGCGATCCTTGAGGCTGAGTACGAGTCGGAACATCTCGCGCGTCTGGCGCGTCAACTCAGCGCTCTCGGCGGCGTGTGTGGTGATTTCTTCGTAAATCTCGTCGATGCGTTCGTCGGCCTGGGTTTTACGGATGAAGGCGCGGAGACTCGACTGCAAGTCGGCATCGTCGGGCGGCGCGCCTTCGCGCTTTACCGCCGGCTTGGCCGGGATGCGCTCGGCGACGGGACGTCCGGAGGCATTTGGAACATCACGCTTCATGCGCTGCGGCCTGCGCTGCTGCATTCGGTTGTTCATCTGTCCGCTCTCAAGTCTTGCCAGGCGCTCGCGGAGTTTCTGCAGTTGCACGCCCTGGTTTACGGCAAGTTCGCGAACGGCATCACCGCTCTCCGGCAAATTGCCGGCGATCATGCGGCGCAACTTTGCTCGGTCAGAGGGGACTTTGCCGGCGACCTCCTCCACCCATTCCCGCAACTGCTGCACATTGTGCTGGCCCGTATCCGTGAGCGCGACCGAGCGTACCACCTGGCCGCCCTTGGCCAGGACCAGCGTGAGTGCGGCACGGCGGTTGAGGGCGTAGTCGCCAGGCCCCTCGAGGCCGTCGAGGCTCAGGATGATGGGGTGCGCGTGCTTGAGTGAACCGTTGATGGCCTTGAGCCGATTCTCCGCCGAGGTGCGGTCATCGTGGAGCAGCAGCGTGTGCGATTGGAAACCGAGGACGGAATATTCCGAGGTGAGGTCGTCGAGGCCGCGCAACACCGGGATGATGTTTCGGGTCAACTCGTGGATGAAGAGCAGCGCGCCGGGGCCTTGGCCAAGCGACTTTGCCGCGTCGAACTCCCGGCCCTTGTGCGGGCCGTGCAAGGCGTAGCTGTTCACCGGGGCAAGCGGGGTGCCGGTCGGCGGCCCGGAGGCGATGTCGGCCGTTTGGCCGTTTTGTGCCATCAAGCCCAATGCGAGTGCCAACGAAGGGAAGATTTTGGATTTCATTTGCCTCAAACGATTTGTCTCAGGGAACAATCCCACCGGAAAGACGAAAGTCTAGTCCTGAATTACCGCCGATTACCGCTTGGCCAAGCGGCTACTGTGCGTTGGTGGTGGGTTGCTCCTCGGCGTAGGCCTTGGGGCTGATGGGTTCGCGGTTTTCGTCAGCCAAGTCCACCAGCATCAGGTTGCCGTCACTATCGAGCTTGAAAATGCCGTAGCGTGCCGCTTCGAATGCCTTGGCTTTGCCTTCCTGAAAAAAGAAGGAGTCCGTGGCCACCTCGGAACTGTGACCCCTGAAATTGAACCGGAGCAACCGTTCGTTTTCAGCCAGGTCTTCGTCATTGTAGATACGATCCAACGTTGCCACGCCGTAGTCGTCTTTTTTTATGACGATCTGTCCCTGGTGTCCGCGCAGTTCCTTCTTTCCACGTAGTTCATTGTTCAGGCGATAATTCAGTGCCATGTAATCCCCCTGCAACAGGGAGCGCGGGTCGCGCGGCGCTAATTCCAACAGGATCGTTTCGCCGTTGGCCTTCAGGGATTCTTTGCTAAGAACACCAAGGTTGAGATAGCCCAACACCGGGAGCAGGAGCAGGAGTGCCAGTTTTATTCGCATGAGTTTTGTTCCTTTCTGGTAACGAGTGCATTCAGGATGAGACGAACGCCAAGCAGCAAACCGCCACTGCCAAGCAGGACGTATGACTTCGTCTCCAAGGTGAAATCCAGTTGATAATAGTAATAAATGAGAAATCCAGTCACGGAAATCCAGCCAGTGAATGAAACCAACGGGCGATGATTCATGCGCCCGAATACCATTAGCAAAATCGAAAGTAAAATCCCCGCATTGGAAAAATGGAAATCCAACTACTGCCGAAGAATTCCGATGCTCGGGATCGG
>Ga0209360_1002935_pt1 | contig 9756 bp, 14 predicted proteins | sample SaaInlV_130m_DNA_3_FD_184651 | JGI IMG/M metagenome (GOLD analysis project Ga0209360, IMG submission 184651) | Marine microbial communities from expanding oxygen minimum zones in the Saanich Inlet - SI037_S3LV_130m_DNA (SPAdes) (version 2) | ecosystem: Environmental > Aquatic > Marine >... | reverse complement strand
TAAATATTCTTTAGCAGTATGTGATGTTAGATATTGATATGAATCCGAACCACTTTCTATTAATTCACCGAATATATTAACATACTCACTATATGAACTAACTACGGTTGGGATTAAAACTGGACCCTTGACAGTCGGACCAACGATGGCCGCACCTATAGGTCCTAATGTTGCGGGTAAAAAGGATTGGTCTATTTCGTTGGTAAATACACCTGGACTAAGTATTTTTTCAGCCATTTAAAGTCTCCGAAAGGTTTGGATTAAATATAATTATTCATATATAAATATAACATTAAAACCAAAAGAGAACTTTATTATTCAGTTATTACTCGGTAGCAGTTTCTTTTACTTCTGTAGATGGCGTGAATATACCAGACTGTGGATCTAATTGACCAGGTCCGTATTTTTCAGTAATATCATTTAGAAGTGTTTGTTCTTCAGCACGAACAGATTCGAGTTCTTCAGTAATTTTGAACTCTTCATCTTCTATCGATTCTTGTTGTTTTTCAAAATTCAATTTCGCAATAGCTACCTGACCAAACTTATTAGTAACTACATTGTACTTACCTTGTAAGTCACCAAGTGATTTTAGTTCATCTTCTGTAAATTTAATTTCTTTTGCCATGTTGATAACCTCATTGTTGTGTTAATTTAAATAAAACCTTATATATATAATTATAAAAGTTTTTCCGAAAACGATACTTTTTTTGATTGATATGCTCTACTCATTTCAGCAGTTTTACCAAATACGTTATCAGTAAACTCTGGTATCATATATCCCTTAATCGTTATAGTTAATTCGTTTTTAATTAATCTTTCACCTTGTGATTCCATTTGAACTTCATTAGATATATCACCCTCTAAAGCCGTTAAAAATCTATAACTTGTTGAATCACCCCAATAAGTTTCCAAGTGTTCTACCATTATGGTGTTTAAATCATTCATTTGTTCCATAAAAGCAGTCATCATTACGATGTTATACGTACAGACTACAAAGTCTGGCATACCTGTTTTTATGAATTCTTCTACTGGTTTTTGTCCAGTCAGTACTGAAAATCTATCATATCGATTGTTTTTACTCCAACCATTACTTGATCTGACTACACTGATGAATTTACCCTTAACATCATTATCAAATGAAAGTGGCATTTGGTCATTCATGGCAACACCTGTTCTTTTAATCACGATAACGGGTAATATAATTGTATTGTTTTTATCCCTTAATACACCACGATTTCGTATGGATTTCCATCTTTCTTCATTACCATACATAACAGGTACTTTAATAATTTCATTAGACTCTCTAACTACTGGTTTCATCACGTTTTGCATATGTCTTATCACAGTAGTGTCAATATCAGTCAAACCAATTGACATTCCCTTACCTACATTACGACCAGTTCCCTTTTTAATTACAACTTTTGAATTACCTTTTTCAGAACGTATGCTTGTCTGTTCGGCTCGATTAATTGTCGATTCGTTTGGAGCATTTGTATTGGTTATGGGTTTAATTGCCACGTCTTAATTTCCTTAACTTGTCTAATTTATTCTCGTTATTATTCTCATAGATTTCTGATGTCAATCCCACGGTTGAAGCCTTATCGATTGATATCTGCTTCTCTATAGGTACATCCACTACACCAAGAGTTATGTTCTTATCTTCTCCATAAATACTCTGAGTCTTTAGTAGATCAATAATTTCATCAAATCTATCCTGTCGTGGTTCTTGGTAGATATTTTCACTATCATAATTTTCCACAAAGTCAAGTTCTTTTTGAACCTTAACCACCGATGAACGTCTTGGTTTCATCACGAGTGTTTTATCTAGCATTTGAACAGCCATTATCTTGGTCTCTCTTCTATTTGAATACTTGATAATCTACTACGATGTGCTGTTGCCTTTATGGCATGACTGAAGTTAGGGTGACCTCCAATTAATTGTGGTTCTGTTACCCCATTTAACTCCCAATAAACATCATTCCAATCACATATATCACCGGCTTCAGGATAGAAATCCAAACTACCACTAGCTAAATTATTTCTCTGAAACATTAAATCTATAGTCGAGTTATTATCTGGACCAATTTCATTAAATTGTTCGACTTCAGGTGCATTGAATCTAACTAAACAATTAACCCTAAATCCAACATTAAAATACTTTGTAGTGCTTTCACCATAAATGTTATCTTTAGTATGAGTGGTATTGACTTTATAAATATCAACTGACTGTCCAACTATCTCATCAATCAACTCCTCATTTAAGTGATCAATTAAATTTATTTCTTTCTCTGTGATAAAAAATGGTGTTGTAGCTGACATTTAATTATCCTATGTAAATTAACAATGGAGCTTTATTCAATACTTCCTGTTGAGCATTTGCCTCTTCGGCTTCAGCTTTTAATTTTTCAGTCAAAGAGACTGTTTCTAAAAATTCTTTTAACTCCTCTAATAATTGTGTCTTTTCTTCCCTACCCTCTGCTTTCAAAGCATCACCATCAAGTGTTACCTCAGCATCTGGTATAGGTAAAGCACTATACTTACTTCGTATGATACCAAGTAATTCCTTTGATAAAGCGGAAGTGAATTTTCTTATCCATTGTCTACCTGGTTGATTTATTGAACTATAAGTAATAAATTTATACGGAACATTAGATGGATCACTTACTCCACCTTGCATTGAACCACTTACATTATTAGTATTTTTAACATCATCCTTTACGTAATATTCAAACCATATTTTTTCACCATTATCGTCATCAGCTGGATTTGGAAATATTCTTAACTTATTATTATGAATTTCAAATGAATAGGCACTTTTTCTAATTAAATCCGATGTTTCAATTTGATTAGCTCTAACTAAATCATAACTAATTGGGTGTAGCATAAATGATACTGCTGGTGATACATTACCGAATCCAAAATTATCTAACATTTGTCGTTGGTCAAATGAACCAGCATAAGGATCGTAAAATCTTGTTATTGCTGATGATGCGTGATTATAGACCGATTGAACTTCAATTCTTCTTCCACTTTCACTAACTTCAGCCCATACACTTTGTAAATCATAATCTTGAGTAGAACCACTTAAAATAATATATCCTTTTTTTAAATCTACATTACCACCCATATTGACAGCGGTGCCATATTTTTCTGATAACTGAACGGATGGACCATTTGTTGGAGTTACAGGATTAGATACGCCAGTACTTAATGAACCTGATATTCTTGACTTCTCACCATATTGTTCCCACATCCAATTCTTAATATTGTAATTATTAATATGTTGAGAATACTCATTTATTGATTCTTCAAAACAAGCATAAATTGAACCACTTGGTATTTCTAATTGTAATACTGGGTATCCTAATCGCTTAGCAACCCATTTAGTTACTGAAACGATATCAGATTGAAATGTGGAATCACCTTCATAAGTTCCATAAGGTGTTTGACCTGAACCCGAGGTAAAGGTTGATGGGTCAACATAAGCGTAATCTAATTTTGGCATCTATAATTCTCCTTAACTATAAATATATAACTTATAAAAACAAAAAAGGGAAAGAATTGAATCTTCCGTATTTAATGTTTTCGTAAATTATCTTCCCATTTCATAATCTGTAAATTAGTAATGTTTGCTATTTCTTCGGCTGGTATCATATCTTTCCAACCCTTATTTATAGAAATTATATGGTCTATTTGGTAAGCCCCTTCAACTCCCATTCTTCCCCTATTTTCTTCTAATTTTGAATAGTTTGGTAGGGTGTGTAGTGGTTGTTTTCTGGTTAAGTTGTGAACTTCGTTTATGTAGGACTTTTTCATTGGATATTTCTGTTTGTATTCTTCCCATGAAGTAAAACCCGCTTTGGTTGCTCGCATTTTCTTTATTGCATCTTCATCTATTACATGATTAAACGTTTTTTTATATCTGTATGTGGAACACGAATTGCAAATTCTACCATTTCGTTCTGCATCATCACTATGCCACTTTGACGAATAATACAACACTTTATTACAGTCTGGACAATCTCTAAACCAATCTCCACTCGTAGTTTTACCTTTTGTCTTTTTTGGATAATTTGGACGTTTTCTACCAGTCCAATATTCACTTAATTTTACCTTTTGACATTCTACACACATAGAGTCATTAGCCTTTGCGTTATACCAACATCGTTTATTACTATAACTCACTTCACCATTACATATTGGACATTCTCTATACCACATTTTGTCATTACTCCCTTTCGTATAATAATAAGTATCAAGAAAATATGTTTCCAATCAAGTTATTTTTGGGCATAAAAAAAGGGGACAGAAATGTATCTGCCCCCTCTCTATATGATCGGTTTATCCTAAACTAACTTAAATTAAATCCAAAGATTTAACTTTAATATTAGCATAAAATTCCGGACGTATCATTTTCTTAGCGTAACGCGTCATCACACCTTTACGGGGAGTAAAATCACTTGGATCATAAACCAACGGAGTTGTAATTAACGGAACGTAAGGGCTATATACAGCACCAGTTTCTAAGAAGTTTGAACCACGGAATCCAACAAGGATGTTGTTTTCAGTCATGTACGGGTTTTTATAAACCGTAAAACGACCAGCAACTTGTCCTACTTTGGAAACACCCATAGCAAATTGAGTAGCACTCGCATCGCCATCACCAGGAGCACTATTGTACCCAGGTAATGATTCAAGGATAGTAGCAACTTTCGGTGAACAAACAACGAAATTAGCACCACCACGTAGTGTCAAACGATGAATTTCATTTGATACTTTTTGAATCTTAGCAACAAGAGTCTGATACCATTCAAAACGAGTTCCGTAGAATACATTAGTATCAAATGAACTAGTACCGGAATCATAATCCTCACCTGCTTTAGCAGACCAGTAATCAGTTGTTTGGGCATCACTAACCAACATATCAAGGATTTCCAAATCGATTTCCATCGCAATGTAATCACTCAACATACTTGTTAATTCAGCTTCAGCATCAACACTATGATAAGCATTAAGATCTTGAGCAAGCTCAGGAGACCATACGGCTTTCAATTTACGTGTCTTAGCAACAATCGGTAAAGACCGAAGTTCTAAATTGACTTCAGGAATACCTAATGTATCAGTAGTCGCATCACCAGTTCTATCTTCAAAGTCACCTCTGTTAGTAGCATTAGGTTCTTGTGAGTAATCTACTGTCCATGAACCAGATGCTGTATTTGCATCAGATGCAGATACAATTAACTGTACATTAGTACCAACAATTTTTGTAAATTGTTGTAATACATACGAGTCTGAAGTAGCATCAGTAAAGTTCCAAGACCTAACTGATTTCTTATCAGGACGTACTAATGTAGCCAAAGGTATAGAGACTTTATAGAATTCATCACCCGAACCCAAGGATGATGATATTTCTGAATTAAAGTCAATATCTGAAAAGGATGCTGCCACACCGACTCCAGAAGCTAGTCCAGCTGAAGATGTTTGATTTGATGAATAGCCATAACGACCAGCTCCATAAAATCCACTATCTTCACCGTAAGGACCAGTTGATCCAGATGGTGTGTTAGGACCAGTGTTACCACCTAGGGATTGCCCGGATGTCATTTTACCAGCACTTGTACCATACTTGAAATCAAGATAAAATACAAGACCGGAAGGTAAGTTCATTGGTTGAACAGAAACTAATTCCTGTGCAACAATGTTACCAAATACTCTTCGTACCAAAGGTAGAGCAACACCTGACCATTCTTCATCACCTACACCAGCACCAGCTGATGGGGATGTAGCAGAATTCTCAGATATTAATTGACGAGCCTGGTTTTCAAGCAATACAGCCATACCAGATTTTTGCCAATCGTTATCCATGCCTTCTAAAAGGCCAGATTTACTCCATTTTGTTACGAGTTTTTGTGATTCTTCTTTCTGCTTCCTCATAGGGGAAGGGTCGAGAAGTGTGTTTATATCACTCATTTTCGTTCTCCAAAATTAATTGTGATTAATCATTTAAGATGCCAGCAAGTTTCTTGAAACGGTCTGCGACTTGATTCTCTTCCGAGATAATCTTTGTCTTTGGTGCAGTTGTTCCAGCTTTTTTACTAGCAAATTCCTTAATTTCATTCTTTTTAACTGAACCGGTGTCACTATAAGATTCTGCCAAAGTAGAATAAACCAATTTGATTTCACGAGTTGTTTGAGCTCTATCAAAGGTCTCAACAATCTTCATCTTTTGGTTATTACTTAGGGCAAATTCTTTAAACAAACGATTTGTGTATAAAAGTTTTGCGTTAAGGATGTTAACTTCATGAAGCTTATCACGTAAATACGTAACGGCTTCCTTATATTCATTAAGCTCTGTTTGCATAGCATTAACAGATTCATGAACTTCAGTATCTTCTTCAGATTCAGGTGTAGATTGTTCATCAACTTCTTTTTCATCTTCATCTTCATCTTCTTCTTCCGTAATATTAACTGTCTCTTCAACTGCTTCTTCTTCTAAATCTTCATCAGATTCAGGTGTAGATTGTTCATCAACTTCTTTTTCATCTTCATCTTCATCTTCTTCTTCCGTAATATTAACTGTCTCTTCAACTGCTTCTTCTTCTAAATCTTCATCAGATTCATCGGATTCGGCAATTTCTAGTTCAAGTTCTTTAATTACAGCTTCAAGATCAAGTTCTTCGGAGTCATCGGCTTCTGCGTCATATTCCATTTCTTCTTCATCTTCTTCAGATACTACTGGGGCATACTTCACGCCATCGATTTCAATGATTCCTTCTTCTTCCATTTCTGGTTCCATTTCTGGTTCAGATTCTTCATCGTCATCAGCAAAAGGATTAGGATCTTCATCACCTTCTTCTTCATAGCGAGCCATATCTTCAGCTTCTTCCTCATCCTCATCTTTATCAGCAAAAGGATTATCATCTTCTTCAATATCATCTTCAGCAAGTTTTGCTGATAACATTGATTTCAAATGCGGAGTAAAAGCTTCTTCTAAAGCCATCTTAGCGTTTTGTAGTGCCGTTTCACGAACTGCTTTTGCATCTGCAATAGCTTCTTTTAGTAAATCAGACATAATTGTCTCCATATATGTGTTATATTGGAATAAAGTTATTCTAAAACTTTAATAGGAATTTCTATTTTAGACACCATATAGACATGGTGTATTGAGGTTATATATAAGTATAAGTAAAAACTAAAAACTAATCTTTTTGTGAGATTTTTATATTCAATGCTCTTAGTTTACCAAGTCGTCTTTTTTTCGCAGATTTCTTTTCATAACTTTCCCGCTCTCGTAATTCTAATAATAAGTTAGAATTCTTTACTCTTTTTTTAAATTCTCGAAGAGCTCGTTCAATATTATTATCCTTTACCATTACGTGCATTAATGTATTGTTTTGTTTCTGTAAATCTTTTTTATCTTTGTTATTCATTTTCATCTTCTTCTATTAATTGTGCTTCTGAAAGGCATCCACGAGATACTGCAGTATGGGCATCTTCTATTAAAACTATTTCTGAAATTGGTATTGGAAATTCATCTTGGTCAAATTGCTCATTAAAGACATCTAAAAATCCCTTTACTAATGATGTACCACCACCTATTACGATAGGTACTGGTTCTGGAAAGTTAGGTACATTTTCAACACCTTCAAACTGAACCTTTAAGTTAGTTAAAAGATAATTAATCAAAGCACCATAATAAGAACGAATTGCAATCAATACGTTTGCCTCATCGGTATCTTCTTCATAAATATTTTGATAAGTCGCACTACTTAAATCTAATGTAGTGGATGTTTCTTTTATATTAGTCACTTTAGCCTGTGGAACACCCGTATCCATAGATACATTTTCATCTACCCAATCTCCACCACGACTTACACTAAATGATAAAGCAGTCATCCCTTGATACATAACTGCTATGTTACACATACCAGCACCCATCGAGATAGCTACTCCTGTTAGTTGTGTATCAACTAATCCCTCGTATCCAATAGCAACTGCTTCTTCAATTACCTTTACGGTATATCCATATTGTTCAATAATTGTTTTCAGTACATCTTCATGGTAACTTGTTTCTCGTTTAACATCAATGGGTTTTGATGGAATACAATAAACACACGTTTCCTTACCTTTAGCCTCACCCAAGAGTTCACCGATAATAGCATTTAGTACCGGTAAACTATCTTTTTCAGTTGGATTTAACAAACCACTTTTCATTGGTCGCCTTAATTCTGCTGTACTGAATATTTGAGCATAATTAAAGGCGTGTTGACCAACGATATGTACTTTATTGGCCTTTTCGACAAAGGGAATTCCTTGTCGTTTTAGCATTCTCTTGACTTGGTTCACCTCCCCATCGACAGTTAAGAATGCATTTCTTTGTTTTTTAATTGTATCTTCTGTGGCAGCAATATAAAATGATGTTCCGCAGTCAAGTCCTTTTGCCATCTTTATTCTCCCCATCAATCATCACTACTTCTTTTATACCAGTAGTTAAATATGAATTTATTTTCTTGATTGGATATCCAGCAGTATCTAATTTTGTATTCCCATCTTTGTCATAAAGATACTTGGTTGATTTTTTAGCCATATTATAAACCTCTTAGTTTTTTTAATTTATTCTTTTGGGTTTTTACTTTACCCTGGATAACTTCATCTAATTTAACCGTTGATGATGTTGGTTTTTGTGTATTGATTTGTTTTTTCACTTCTATATCAACGTGACTTATTTGTATTTTTTTTCTAGGTAAGTCAACTTCAACAGATGCCGGTGTTGATAGTATTTTATTTTTTTGTTTTTGTACCTTGTCATAAAACTTATTTAATAATATATAGGTTATTATTCCTATCTGCCATAATAATAAAGAACAGAATAGTAATTCGTTAACCATCTCCCTTGACGGCTTTAGAAATCGCATCTCTACGTTTCTTTAAATATGCATCACTATCATCTGTATCACCATCGTTATCAACATCATCATCTTCATCACCGACTGGATCTAAAGCCTCATCAATATCATAGTAACGATTCAATATATTTCCCATATCTTCGTAAAGAGCAGAAAGTCGTTGATTAGTGGCATTTGCCTCGACAGCAGTTTTTCTAAACTGTCCTGTCAAACCTTTAAGTTCTTTCATGTTTCTCTTTACACTCACGGCATCAAACCAATCATTCGTTTCACTTAATACGTGATTTTGAGCAGCTTCAGCCATTTGAGCTAATTGTTTAGCCGCTTCCATAATGTTATTATTGACTTGGATTTGTTTTCCAACTCTAGCATATGACTTTACGGCTTCAATTACTTCATATTTATTTACTACAGGTTTTTCATCAGCCATTATTCCTATGTCTTCGATGATTCCCATTAATTTTATATTTCTCATAATACTACCTTATTTTTAAACAATTTATTATATTGTTCTTTAAGTGGATGATTTGATTCATTTCGTGTTAATTTCTTACTGATTCTTTCTTTTACAAACTTATCGGCTAAATGTTTTTCTCTACCGTATTTAGCATTTTCCCATTTCTTTTGCAATGATGTCGGTAAGTCAGTTTCACTTAACCCGCTATTTACAAATGAAGTAATTCTTCGTGCATCAACTCCTGGTATCTTACGGTATCTGAATTCTTCTAATCCTTTTAACCAAGACTTGACTTCTTTGACAGTTACTCTTTTATCGACACCCTCATCAACTCTTTTATATTCTTTTCCGTTATATTTAATGTAATCTTTCATATTAATAAATATGTTCTAT
>Ga0209360_1002929_pt1 | contig 9760 bp, 7 predicted proteins | sample SaaInlV_130m_DNA_3_FD_184651 | JGI IMG/M metagenome (GOLD analysis project Ga0209360, IMG submission 184651) | Marine microbial communities from expanding oxygen minimum zones in the Saanich Inlet - SI037_S3LV_130m_DNA (SPAdes) (version 2) | ecosystem: Environmental > Aquatic > Marine > Intertidal... | reverse complement strand
AACCGTCTTATAACTAAACTCGAAAAGACGCTGCTTGGCGGTGAGCAGATTATGTCTTTTAAAAATTACACGTTAGTAGACTGACTATTTTCGAAGCATGTTGAAGTTTCTCTTCTTCTGGAGAAATCACAATGCTCTTGAACTACACAAATTCAACTCAGGGTTCTAATACGACCTGCACGTTCGAAGGAAATTGATCAGTGAGTGGGGCAGCTCTTGCAAGCCTTCTTTCCCTTCTTCTTAAACTTTTTACAACACTTCTTCTTAAGCAGTAGTTGCTCAATGGAGTATTCACCAAATAGCTGTACCGCGATACACGGTTCTTGCATAGTCGGAGGAGTGGCTGTACGGATCAAAGCTTGTTTAGAATTATTCTAAACAAAGGTAATGTTCCTCTCTTCAAGCAGCGAATTCTAATTCACTGATATTGGTCAAAGATTTCAACAGATTAGTTGCAAGGTTCGTCAGGAATGGTGTCCGGTACTACGACCAAGTTCGCCGAAATACCTCCTGCACTGAAATAGCCAAACGCATTGATCCCAGTTGTCACATTCTTTAGATTGCCTCGTATTGGAGCTGGAGGAGTGTCAAACGGAGAACCAACAAAAGCAGTCTGGTTTTGTAACGACCCAATAAAGCTGGAGTAAGTATCACTGACACGCAATTGAAAGACCACAACCGTGTCGCCTAGTTCAAGTTCATTTCCGTATACATCTATGCCAAATAAGCAAAGACCATCGAAGTTATCGTCATTCGACCCTGCGATAAAGCCGGGGTTACTCACGTATTCATTGTTTATGTAGAACATCCAGCGGTAGTTGTCCCCCAAGCCTGGAGTTTCATACGTGTCCATTCCCATGTAGTAGGCACAACTGTCGCCGAGGAAGTTAGGTCCATAGTTTGCACTAACTCCTATAAGAGGAGGAGTTGACACATACAATTCGGGTACAGTCTCATAAAAGTTTCCGAGGGCATCAATTTCTAAATGATAATACGCCTCACCAGATGCATCTGGGTCATGTGTGATCCGATATACGCCCGGCAATTCTGGATCTTCCACCAAGGTTTCTACTAAGTTCTTATCCTTGAATAGTTTCACGACAGCGTCACTCACGGTTGGTGATTCTGAATTCGAGAAATAGTTGCTGGTCGTTGTCAATTTAACCTTGTTGAAGGGAAAGTAATCCGCTTCGGATTCGATTGAATCAATCGGAAACTCAGCTGCTAAACTTGCAGCAAAAACGATCTGCTCATGGGGCACAGTGATAATTCCGCTACAATCAAGATCTCCGTCCGGGATATAAAAATCGAGATCTACCATATAGCCTTCAATGACTAGTTCAGCTTCATTCTCAGGCAGATCCAACGAGATTTCCTCTTCGCATGCACTCAGCGATACCAGTGCAACAGCACAGAAATATATCAGGATTCTCTTCATCAGAATTTAAAGTTTAGAGTAGCATAAGGAATTGGAATAGCATATATCGAAAGCTGGTAAGCCTTGGTGACTGCTGGTTGATCTGGGTCCTGTCGGAAGTAAACCGAGTAAGGGTTTTTTCGACCATAGAGATTGTAGACTCCAACCGACAAGTCCATGTCAACGACCTTTTTCAGCGGAGTGTAACGCCATCCGTAGTAGAAAGGAATCATCGGCCAAATCCAGCCAGCCAGCGCGAGAGGAATAACGTTATGGCCTTCCTTACTCAAATTGAAATTCAGGGCTAAATCAAGTCTGTGATAATCCGGAGTACGAGCCCCATTGCGTTTTGTATAGAGCGGTGCTGTTACTTCTCCAAAGGTGAACCTACCATCTGGGTAGGTGATGGGTCGCCCAGTCATGTACGCAAAGTTGGAAGAGACATTGATGCTTTCAGTGATGTCATAGCTTACAACAACACTGACATCATGCGTTTTGTCCCAGTTTGCCGGATAAGGGTCACCATTGTTGATTTCTTCAACGTCTCGAACAACTCGTGATAGAGTATAGCTAACCCATCCTGTTAGTTTTCCTTTTGATCTTTTGAATTGAAATTCGAGCCCATATGCTTCACCTCCTCCCGAGTACAGTTCGGTTTCAATGGTATTATTAAATAGGAGCTCGGCTTCGTCCTTATAATCTACAAGGTCTTGAAACTTCTTGTAGTAAACCTCCACGGAACTTTCATACGTATTATCCGCGAAGTTTCTAAAATACCCGAGTCCGATTTGGTCGACCACACCTGGTTTAATGTATCGTCCTGCAGGCATGTAAATATCCACCGGTGTTGCCGCTGTGGTGTTTGAAATCAGGTGTATGTACTGCCGATTTCGGTTATAACTTCCTTTGATGGAAGACACTTCGTTCAGCTGGTAATTGACACTGAGTCTTGGTTCAATACCGTGATAGGCTTTCACAATTTCGCCTGCTTCGAATTGAACTGTATCGTCCGGCGAAATTGTTGAAGTGGGATTTTCAGGATCGATCGGCCCATTGTCATAGGTATAGATGTCGCCTTTTCCAACTTGAGCAAAACCACTCCAACGAAGACCATATGCGATTGTCAGCCTTGTTCCAATCTTTTGTTCGTTGCTTATGTAAAGTGCGGTTTCAACGGCAGGAATACTCTGAATCTCCGATTCAAACTCCTGTACCGTATCCTGAACTTCAAAGAAGCCAGTTGCCTTGCCCGGCCTGAAAATGTAGTATGTGCTTTGCCATCCAAAATCAATCTTATTTTTTGGATTTAGGAAGTAGGTGAAATCAATTTTAGCACTGTAGTTTTCTATGCTTGCCAACCAATCGAACCCAAATGCATCTGTTTCAGCACCAAGCGCATAATCATATTTGCTATAGACTAATGTTGAATTTGAGAAAAGCTTGTCAGAGAACAAATGATTCCATCGAAGCGAACCTGTTGTGTTTCCCCAGCGTGTGCTAAATGATTGTGCGAGATTAAAAACGTCACTGCCATTGTACCCTGCCAAGTAGATTCGATTTTTGTCATTGATAATCCAATTGACCTTACCGTTAAGATCGTAGAAATACAACCTCGTGTCCTTGATTGTTTCGTTTTTAGCAAGAGGAAAGAACAAATCGAAATAACTGCGTCTTCCTGAGAGAATAAAGGAAGCCTTGTTTTTTACAATTGGTGCTTGGATGGTCAATCGGCTAAATAGAAGGCCAACGCCACCATTGACCTCCAGCTTCTTCATGTTTCCTTCTTTCTGGCGAATGTCAAGAACCGATGAAAGTCGTCCTCCGTACTTGGCAGGCATGCCGCCTTTGTACAGCTTCGTGGATTTAATTGCGTCCGCATTGAAGACAGAAAAAAATCCAAACAAATGCGAGGAGCTGAATACTGGACTGTCGTCTAATAAAATTAAATTTTGATCAACATTTCCCCCTCTTACATTAAACCCGGTAGCTCCTTCGCCCACTGTGGTGACTCCTGGAAGTAACTGAATCGACCTTATGATATCTGCTTCTCCCATGAGCGAGGGCATTTTCTTCACCAGCTGGATATCCATTTTTTCGACGCTCATTTCGACGCTTGTAACGTTGACATCTGCTCTCTCCCCGGTGATTACTACTTCATCTAAAATCGTCTCCCCAAATCCCAAAGCAACATTCTTAGTAATGTTTTGGGTTAGTTCAATTTGTTCTGAAACAGTATTGAAGCCAACGAATGACCATTCAATGGTATAGGTGCCAGGTGGAAGCGAAATTGAGTAGAATCCAAATTCGTTAGAAGAGGTACCCACACCAAGCTCTTTTACAAGAACTGTAGCGGCAATCATCCCTTCCCCAGACTCGTTTTCATTGACGTATCCGGATAGCGTAACATCCTTCTGAGCGAGTCCAATAAACATGCTCAGAGTGAGGCAAAGTGTAAGTAGTGATTTCATGAATTTCAAAGCAGCTGCAAATCTATGTGCAGCGACCTCTGATAGGGTATCATATGGATAAAAGGAGGATAATTATTTACCAACGGTATAAGGACGTGTGTAACCAACAAAAGGAGGTTGAAGTTCCCAAAAATATATAAAAGCTATGCATGCATAATAATATTGTTATATTCGTTTAGGACGTGAAGCCAGAAGAAACAATCGATTTCCATGTTCGTTGGGCATGGCTGAAGATCTCCAAGATGTACAATCAGGAGGCAAACAAGTATGGAATAACCCAAGGAATTGGATTCATTCTTTTGAACATTGACCCGAAGGAAGGAACACCTTCTACTCAACTCGGGCCAAAAATGGGGATGGAGCCAACCAGCTTGAGTAGAACCATAAAATCGATGGAAGAAAAAGACCTTATCAAACGAGTGAAAGACAAGAATGACCGACGTGTAATGAGGATTGTTCTGACTAGTGCTGGAGAGAGGATGAGGGAGGTATCGAGAGCAAGCGTCGTTGAATTTAACGAGCGAATCTTGAAGGATTTGTCGAAGGAAAAAGTGGAGCATTTCAAAGAAGTAATAGAGTTGATCGATCGTCACACATTGAAGGAATTATGAGTAAGAGAAGAATTCAAAAAGTTGCAGTTCTGGGTTCGGGAATAATGGGATCTCGAATTGCATGCCATTTCGCCAATGTTGGCGTGCAGGTTCTGCTCCTTGACATTGTTCCGAAGGAGTTATCAGAAACAGAGGTTGCCAAAGGACTCAGTTTAGAGGACGCTCAAGTGCGCAATAGAATTGTCAACGATAGCCTAAAATCTGCGATCAAGAGCAGTCCATCTCCTTTATATCAGAGCGGTGTTCCATCGCTCATAACCACAGGAAATTTTGACGATGATCTGGAAAAGGTTAGCGAGTACGATTGGATATTGGAAGCCATCATAGAACGCTTGGATATTAAAAAGGATCTCTTTGAGAAGCTGGATGGTATTCGAAAAGAGGGAACATTGATCACCTCGAATACTTCAGGCATTCCTATTCATTTAATGTCTGAGGGTCGTTCTGAAGATTTTCGAAAGCATTTTTGTGGCACCCATTTTTTCAATCCACCTCGATATTTAGAGCTGCTCGAGATAATCCCAGGTCCAGATACATCCTCAGAAGTGTTGGACTTCCACATGGATTATGGGAAGCGCTTTCTTGGCAAGTCCACTGTATTATGCAAGGACACACCGGCCTTTATTGCAAATAGAATTGGTGTGTTCAATATTATGTGGATGTTTCACTACATCAAAGAAAATGGCTGGACCGTCGATGAGATTGATCGCCTGACGGGTCCGCTTATTGGCCGGGCCAAATCAGCGACTTTCCGAACGACGGACGTGGTGGGTTTAGACACCCTCATCCACGTTGCCAATGGGTTGAGCGATAACGTTCCAAACGACGAAGCCAAAGAGCTATTCAAGGTTCCAGACTATGTTTCTCAAATGGCCTCGAACAATATGCTTGGATCCAAGACAAAGCAAGGATTCTTCAAAAAGATTAAAAACGATGAGGGTAAATCTGAAATCTTAACTCTTAACCTTGATACGCTAGAATACGGCCCTAGGCAAAAGCCCAATTTACCTTCTATTGAAGCAATAAAGGCGGATGATAATCTAGAAAGCAGACTAAAGTCCCTATTCAACCTAAATGATCGGGTAGGTCAGTTTTTTAAAGATCATTTTTTGGCAATGGTGCAATATGCGTCCAACAGGGTTCCTGAGATAAGCGATGAAGTTTATAGGGTCGATGACGCACTGAAGGCTGGATTTAGTTTTAAACTCGGTCCTTTTGAATCATGGGACGCGATCGGATTCCACGAAATTCTCGCCTTGGCCAAGGAACGAAAGTTAGATCTACCAGTGTGGGTGAGCAAAATGGTCGAAGCCAAAGCTGAATCCTTTTACAAAATCGAAAAAGGGAAGAGGCTCTACTGGGATATTCGCACAAATGCTTACTTAGAAATCCCTGGTCAAGAAGGTCAGGTAAGTCTGGCTATTGCCCGATCTAATGGCATTGTATGGGAGAATTCAGGTTCCGTGATAACGGATCTTGGTGATGGAATCCTCAACATTGAATTCACAACAAAGATGAATACCATCGGAGGCGATGTTCTTAGTGGTATCAATAAAGCAATTGAATTAGCCGAAGAGAGCTATGAAGGACTTTTGGTCTCCAACTCAGGTGACTTGTTCAGTGCAGGTGCCAACGCAGGATTGATACTGATGATGGCGGCAGAACAAGACTATGAAGAGCTTGACCTCGCCATCCGTCAATTTCAAAATACGATGATGCGAATTCGCTATTCGGGTATCCCTGTAGTAGCCGCACCACACAATATGGCATTAGGTGGAGGCTGTGAACTATGCCTTCACGCTGATAGCGTCGTAGCACACGCAGAACTTTACATCGGACTTGTTGAATTCGGAATCGGAGTAATCCCCGCCGGTGGTGGGACGAAAGAATTCGCTGTTAGATTATCAGATGAGCTGTCTGAAGGAGGAATAAGAACAAATCAGTTCAGGAATAGGCTTATGACAATCGCCCAGGCTAAAGTTTCTACGTCAGCGTATGAGGCTTTCGAACTAGGCTATCTGCGAAAAGGAATTGATGAAGTGGTCGTCAATAGATCAATGCAACTCACTGTGGCAAAGAATAAAGCGCTGCAACTAGCTAAGAAAGGATACACTGAACCGGTCGAGAGGAAAGACATAGAAGTCATGGGAAATGAAGGCCTTGGATTGGTTTTCGTCGGTGCAGAGACCATGGTCTCTGGACATTACATGAGCGAGCATGATCGCGTAATCAGTGAAAAACTAGGATGGGTGCTGTGCGGTGGAGATTTAAGTTACCCGCAGCAGGTTAGTGAGCAATACTTGCTCGACTTGGAGCGAAAGGCTTTTATCGAATTGTGCGGAACACGAAAGACATTGGAAAGACTTCAAAGCATTGTGAAGTCAGGGAAAGTATTGAGGAATTAGTCGATTAGAATATATGGATGCATACATCATACAGGGAAAACGATCAGCGGTTGGAAAGGCGCCCAGAGGAAAGCTGAGATTCACGCGGCCGGATGATCTCGCATCTACCGTAATCCAAGACATGTTGAGTGGAGTCCCAAACCTTGACAGGGAGCGAATCGAAGATGTCATCGTTGGGAATGCTACTCCAGAGGCGGAACAAGGCTTGAACGTTGGTCGAATGATTTCCTTGATGAGCTTAGACACGGACAAAGTTCCCGGCATGACGGTAAATCGTTATTGTTCTTCAGGTCTCGAGACCATTGCTATTGCTTCAGCTAAAATTCACGCCGGACTCGCGGATTGCATTATTGCTGGCGGAGTAGAATGCATGAGCCCAATCCCATTTGGTGGGTGGCGCATCGTTCCGAATGCAAAAGTCTCCCAAGAACAACACGATTATTACTGGGGAATGGGTCTAACCGCCGAGGCAGTCGCCAATGAATATAAAGTGAGTCGAGAAGATCAAGATGAATTTGGCTATCGCTCACACACGAAGGCGATTGAGGCCATTAAGAATGGATCATTTAAAAATGAAGTCACACCAATTGAAGTGCAAGAGGTTTATGTTGAAGGTGACAAGCGAAAAACCAGATCTTATGTGTTTGACACAGATGAGGGTCCGCGCCCGGACACCAGTCTTGACCGACTTGCAAAACTTCGACCGGTCTTTGATGCAAAAGGAACGGTAACGGCTGGAAACGCATCACAAACCAGCGACGGCGCCGCCTTTGTTTTGGTCGTGTCCGAAAAGATGTTGAAAGAATTGAACGTGGAACCCATCGCTCGCCTTAAGTCCTATTCGGTCGCAGGTGTTCCTCCTCGCATCATGGGCATTGGCCCGGTTGAAGCGGTACCTATGGCTTTGAAGCAGGCTGGGCTAACACTCGACGACATCAACCTAATTGAACTGAACGAGGCCTTCGCGTCTCAGTCTCTTGCGGTTATAAGAGAGCTTGGATTGAATCAAGAAATAGTAAATGTGAATGGAGGAGCCATTTCAATCGGGCATCCTTTAGGGTGCACTGGTGCTAAGCTCACCGTTCAATTGTTGAATGAACTAAAGCGCAGAGATCAGAAATATGGCATCGTAACCATGTGCGTGGGAACTGGTCAAGGTGCCGCAGGAGTTATTGAGATGATGTAAAAGGCTATTGAATAGTGCAGACATAGTCTCCAGACTCATAGAGATCGACCGTGAAGTTTAAGTCTTGAAGCCGCTCAAACTCAGAAGCGCAGATCGTAATAGAAGACCCAGGAAATGAAGGATCACTACAGGAATAACAGTAATCAGAAATGACAATCTCATTGATTATCTCGTCAGATTTTGACTCGCGGCTGTTTGAAGCGATAAGCCGGATGGAGAATTCCCCTGTGTTTGACCAAGACACCAATGGATCTTCATCATCAAAGATTCGATCAGAATCACCATCCTCAATAGTCCACTCATATTTCTTGGCGTTTTCGGAACAATTGTTCAAGGTAATTGCTTCAAAGATTTTGACATCCGTGGCATCGACTGTAAAACATGCTTCAGGTTCGTTGAAACAAGAAGTTAGCATAAACAATAACAGACTAATAGGTACGATTGTTCGCATTTCGGGAATTGCTTTAATCTGCCAAAATATACTCATTGAACTAGCGCTATTACAGGAAAACTTATCATTCGAACTGATCGTTCCTTATTCCACTTCGGTGCACGTATATCCAAGATCGTTTAACTCTTGTTTGCGATCATTTGCACCATCAATAGATCCTTCTGTAGTCGCACAAACAATTTCTTCTGATGATGGACCGGTTGCGAGATAAATACACGAAAAACAATAATCAACCACCTCAACATCTTGAGTTATGGCATCTACTTTTTCACCACTCTCTGAACTTACGATCAGACTTACCACATAACTTCCAGGAGTATCCCAGGTATATTGGACGGTTTCATCCGTATGGCTCAGACTGGTTGTGGTACCCTCAACAGACCAGAAATAGGTTGCTGCATTTTGAGAGCAGTTCTCAAAAGAGGCTTCATCAAATATGGTGTACTCTGCATTCACATTGGTCATGCAAGCAACTGGATCCGGTTCTTCCTTACATGAGGAAAGAAAGAGAACGGCGGCAAATAGATAGATCGAATATTTCATGTCTTCCAATTATGGGAGTTCAAAAAAACACAAATCTGAATTAAGATGACAAAAGCAATTAAAGGAGGAGAATTTCTTATTCGGCAAACGAAACCTGAAGAGGTGTTTATTCCCGAAGAATGGAATGAAGAGGAAAGGATGATAGTTCAGACATGTCGAGATTTTCTTGAACAAGAAGTCATCCCTAGAGTTGAAGAAATCGATAATATGGAAGATCCTGAATTGATGCCTCGACTCTTGAAAAAGGCTGGAGAATTGGGCATTTTGGCAATCTCCGTTCCTCAAGAATATGGCGGAATGGGAATGGACTTCAAAGCTTCTACTCTCGCTGCAGAAGCCATGGGTGGTGGCCATTCATTCAGTGTGGCGATCAGCGCTCATACCGGAATCGGAACGCTCCCAATTCTTTATTATGGAACGGAAGAGCAAAAAATGAAATACGTAACAAAGCTGGCTACCGGTGAATGGTTAGGGTGCTATTGCTTAACAGAACCTAGCGCGGGTTCGGATGCAAATTCTGGAAAGTCTAAAGCTGTTCTTGAGGGCGAGAATTGGTTGCTCAACGGTCAAAAAATGTGGATTACCAATGCAGGATTCGCTGATGTTTTTACGGTGTTTGCTAAGATTGATGACGACGAAACTTTGAGCGCGTTCATTGTCGATAAAGGTACAGACGGCC
>Ga0209360_1002924_pt1 | contig 9778 bp, 7 predicted proteins | sample SaaInlV_130m_DNA_3_FD_184651 | JGI IMG/M metagenome (GOLD analysis project Ga0209360, IMG submission 184651) | Marine microbial communities from expanding oxygen minimum zones in the Saanich Inlet - SI037_S3LV_130m_DNA (SPAdes) (version 2) | ecosystem: Environmental > Aquatic > Marine > Intertidal... | reverse complement strand
TAAATTAAGAAGTATATTCCTTGAAATGGTAATGTTGCAGCAATAATTGCCAAGGCTATTTCACGAATAAATTTTGGATCTGTTTCTTGGGCAATGCCCTGAAAAAGCATAAATGCAGTATTTGTTCCAAGAAGAGCAGCCATTATTGTCCAACGCTTATCTTGTGAAGATGTTCGGCTTTCAACATTAACCGAATTGCCATCCATGAACCCTCGCTATTCGTAAAGGGTTTGAGTATTGCCCTAACAATGTGATGAAAAAGTAGGATTTCCAATATTATCAAAAAAAACGAAATAACGAATTATGCCAATAATTTCAATATTGTTCCAGTGACTGTTGCAACCAACAAAAGTAGGATCATCATTGAAACAGGTCCGTATTGGTTTTTGTCATCCAAAGCAGTTCCCCAGAAGCCATGTTTTGTCATAGCTTCTCCGAAGTTTGCGACTTCTTCAAATTCTGGAAGGGGCCTTCGTGGGATGCGTTCTCCCTTTCTGACTTCGTCGCTCATGTTTGTAGGGCAGGGGTTTCAGTTATTGGTATTGCCCCCAATCTTGAATCATATATTCAATATTTTGATGACAAAATAATAGCAAGGCATTAACACCGTAGACCGGAAGGTTACACTATGGCAAGGTTCTCATTAGTTGATAAGGACCAAGCGATTCATCTTGCAGTTGAAGGTTCGGTTGGCGGAACTTCGCTTGGTCTTCATTTGGCAGCTGATGCAATAGAAAACGGAGGACGAGTTATTTGGGCATGCAAAGAAATGCCCAATCCAACGCGTTTTTCACAATTATTTTCTCACCTATCCTTTGTTGAGTCATCTAGGTTTCATGCAATGAATTTGGCAGGAAAAATGGATGTTGCAGTTTCATTAATTATCCAATTGATGAATAGTTTACCATCAGTATCTATGATAATCCTAGATGACTGGTGTGATTCTAGTGGTAGAATCAGCAAAAATGAAACATCCCAAATGGCAAGATTAGTTGAACAAAAGAAGGATGATTGCACAATATTACTAATTTCAAAAGGAAGTATCGATGCCAGTAATAATTCTAGTCAAGCAATAGTCGCAAGGGCCGCAAGTGACATGCAGGAATCTGGCTATATTATTGCCACACTGACAAGAGCAAAAGATGGCCCGTTTAGAACTCTCAAAATAGGCGATAATAGTAGAGACTTAAAACTTGAAGAAGCAGGATTTTCTTGTGGTTGATTATTCTTCTTCCCCGAGTAATTTAGCCATCTCTTCAAGGGCTTTATCGTCCGGCTCATCAAATTGTTGAGGGTTTTTTGCTGCTCCGCCTAACATATCATCTCCGGCAATTTTAGGAGCATTTTCACTAAGAATACGTGAACGATTTTCCATTCCTTTACTCAAAATAAATCGCAGCATTAATACAAATACTACCATTGAAAGAATGTAGGCAATATTCTTGGTGGTTTGTTCATCCATAAACATACTCAGAATACCGCTTGATATTGATGCTTTCGCCACCTGATGTCACAAGAAGTATCATTCTTGGTCCCATTTCAGTGGCCGAGACAAATGTCGTCGATGATCTACTGGAGGTTGTACCCAACCTCTGTGCGGTGGATTTTGTGGATTATAAATCCAAATATTCTCTTGTAAATTTTTACATGCTGGGCATCGCAATTTGTTGTTTTTACCCTGACTTTTCACTGTTTTTCCACATCTTTCACATGGAGGTCTTCGTTTATTTCTCTCGGAAGCCTCAACCAATTTTAGTTTTTCAAGGTGGATGGCGCCATCTTCTGCAACAAGACCCCTTCCCTTGATTACATCACCAGTTTGGAACCATTGCGCCAAATTTTTGATATCGCCTGATTGAGCAAAAGCCATCCACGTATTTTCCTCAACTGCAATTTCATCTTCAGCATTAGAATCATCAACTACATTTTGTTGAACAGTAATAATTACATGGCCACGGCTAAGAATTTTTGTTGAGATTACCTTGCCGATATAAATCTCGCCAAGGTGATCATCACTTGCTTGATTTGTTAGGAAAGTTCTCATGCCAATCGACGGTTGTGTAGAATCTGAATCTAGCAATTTTTTTGCAGCATTATTTGCTGTTTTCTTATCCCTTGCACGGACTCCAAATAATACGGGGCAGTTACCCCTCGGTGCGATTAAACTTCTACCCTTTCGGGAATCTCTTGACATGAATGTACCTTGCCAAGAATCGATCACGCTCAATGTTCTCTCACAAATTTCTCTAGCGCTTGTACAATCATCTCTCCAAGCAATAGTTTCCCATGTGACAGTTTGGGCTGGCCATGAAACTGCAGCTGTTGCGCCAATAATTCCATGACTCCCCCATGCTCGGTCTGCAATAGGAACTTGTTCCATTTCTACATTCTCACTTACTGCCATTCTATAGAATGAATCATCTGGTTGTGTTTCAAACCAAACCATTCCCGGTTCCGTAGGAACTTGTGGTCTATCATTATGGGTTGACTGCTCAACTGCTCCTTCCAATGGCGCAATGTGTTCATTCCACCATTCATCTAGATGTTGTAGTAAAGATTGGGTTGCAATATCCTTTCTTTCTTCATCAACAATAACATTTGCATCATCATCAAGCAATATCAATTCTGCAGCCATTGCCGCATTACCACGAGTTCGTTTTTTTGCAAATGGCCATAGTCTTACTAAGCGTGCTTCAGAGACAGCAATATTAGAAGGCAAACCTTCCAATAACTGATGAAAAACAAGCGTGGTACAGCCTCCAGCAAGTGTATCGGTATCATCTAATCCAATCCATCCCATAATCATCCCACCGGGTTGAAGGTTACTCCCTCATTGCCTTCGTCAATCATCTCGTTTATCTGTCCTGCGATTCCAATGTCTGGGTTTGCTCTGAAAATTCTAGCCCCATAGGCCCAAGCAACACCAAGATCACACTTACGGTCACCCAGCATCAAGTCAAGGCGATGTGGTGACTCGGTTTTTGTCCCCCACCAGTCAACATTTCTTAACATTGGATTGATTGCAATAATTCCTCTACCGTCAATTAGATTTGAATTATCATAATTTCCGCCTCGAATGATTTCGGAGCCGAGAAATAGCATTCCAGGGTATGGTTTACGACATGCACACCTATCTCTTGAACGATGTGGACAGGCGAGAATAACATCAACATGGGCACCTTCGTCCTCATCTAGCAATTGTCTTCTCAATTCATCATTGATATCATGCAACGTATTCTCATCCCATAATCCACGCATTACTGGAGATTGATTTGTCACGATGCAAATTTTCCAGCCTTTACGCCGCAAAATTGCCACTGATTTCCCAGCACCGGGTAGCATCTTGACTTCCTCAGGTGAATTGACATATGTTGAGTAACCAACATTCAGCACTCCATCCCTATCTAAAAACGCAATTCCTCCATGGAAATCCACTTCCTTTGGGATTGAGGAATTAGGTGTGATTTGAGCAATGACACCTCGCATACTATTGCCAAAAGGTTCTGCATGAAGTGTTTTGTTATCTCATTTTGTGTAAGTATTGAAATGTAATGTGATGTAGGTTGACTCAATGCTGATGAATCCATCCACAGCGACTCTGCTTGGCGTCACCGGTATGGCGTTATTGGCAATCAGTTGGTTTGGACGCGATAAATCAATGACTCGAATTTCACAAATTGCGTGGATATTTGTCGGTCTCTATTTTTTCAATGATTCATTTAGATACTTAGAACATGACGATATGGTATTGGTAATAATGTCTGCTTTGACCTTACCGATGTCCTTAGCAATGGCATGGTGGGAAGGGCAAGAAACAAATGAATCATCCCGTAAAGCACAGAACTGGGCAAAAGGTGCAGTAGCATTTGCTGGAGGGCCATATCTATTGATTGCACATATGCCTTGGTTGAATGTACTTGCAATTTGGGTTGTCGCCTCTCAATCTGCTTGGCTGCTTAGATTTTCAGGGGGGCAAGATGTCCAATTAGGAGAAACTTGGGTCAATACTGATGCTGGAGTTGTCACTTGGGATGCTTGGGAGGGTAATCGCTGGTTTACCACTGATATGATAGGAGAATATCCAATCCATACTGAATTAATTCTATCCGATGGTTCAATGATTGGAATCAATTTCGTTCTCGCTTGTACTGCTTTGCAATCACTAGTGGTTTTCATAGGCGCGATTTCCGTTTTGGATATTGATTGGAAGAGGCGTGTGAGAGCATTATTCCTAATTGTAGCGACAATTCATATTCTCAATATTTTCCGTAATGCTGGATTAATTTGGATGCATTTAACCTATACTACTTGGGAGTTTAATGGGCTTTCAGTGTTTGATTTTGGCCATGCTTATGCAGCTAGAGCAGTCTCCCTATTGGCGATGTTTTTGATGGCTTTGATCATGTTTGATATTTTACCAGAATTGCATAAACACATTCTTCGAATTCTTAAACCGCTTGGGCTATCTAATGACAAATCTAATTCAAAATAGTGTAAAAACAACAACAATCCTGTAGTGGAATACATTAATAGGTTTTGCAGGTGACCAAAATTTATGGATGCAGTGAAGCGTTTCCCTTCCGCAATGATATTGGCGATTCTACTGTTTTCTAGTATCTCACCATTGTTGTCTCAGTCAAGTGCTGAAAATTCCACAGGAATTGAGATTTTGTACACTGCAATTAATCCAGCAAATAACAATACATATTACCTGTTAAGTGAGGCTTCTTGGACTGATTCTGCTGAAGCAGCACGTGGTTTGGGTGGATTTTTAGTCACTGTAGATGATGCTGAAGAGAACGATTGGCTTTTCGATACATTCGCTGCATTTGATAACCAAACTAGACACTTGTGGATTGGATTATCAGATGCCGATATTGAAGGAGAATTCCACTGGCATGATGGAACACCTTTCTTCTACAGAAGTTGGGGTGAAGGCCAGCCAGGAGAAGGTGGAGATGAGGACTATGTCCATATTACTGGAACGAATATGGGTAATATCCAACCTGGATACTGGAATGATTTAGAAGATGACCCGCAATATTTCCCAGTCTATGGAGTTGTAGAGGTTGGACCTGGTGCAGATTATGCTCTGCGTTTTGACGGAATTGATGACTATGTTGAAGCGGAAACAGACGAGGATTTCGACCTCAATGGCTCATTGACTATCTCAGCGGACATCTATCCTTATTCTTCAACAGGAACTCAATTTATTGCAATGCTTGGCGACTATGGATATGGAATGTATCTCAACAATGGACATCTTGCATATGCTGATGAATATTCACTTTCCAAGCACCCAGTTACTGATGTTAATGTCACCGTACCAACAATGCAATGGTCAAATGTGGCAGTTGCACTGACTGAAGGAGAAGGTGGTTCATTTTTCATTGATGGTCAACTAGTAGGCTCATTTGATGCTTCACAAAGTAATATCCCAGCAGGTGATTTTGGTTCAAATAATTGCTTTGAATCAGGCTCAGATTGTGATGAATTCATTATAGGAAAAATGGGTGCTGGATGTGATTGTAATTACTTTGAAGGTCTAATAGACAATGTCAGAGTTGATAGAGTTGATTATTCAGGTTCAAGCAATACTACTGATCCAAATAATGAAACCACTTCTGGTAACGAAACATCAAACGGAACTATTGCACAAACAATGACTCTCCCAGAAATAAATAGTGACACAGTTTCAATGTGGACTTTCCCTGAAGGAATCGGTCAAATAACCGCTGACCATAGTGGTCGTAATGGAACAATACATGGAGCCTCATGGGTAATGCCTGATGGAACAATTGTAGCTCAAGCAAAGGAATTGTTCAATGGACAAACTCTCAATAATATCAATGCAGATGCTGGTGATCATTTACTATATTTTGTAACCTTACCAGAATACACGAGGTCTTTTGATATCTCAATGTGGTCTTGGTCCATTAGAGATGATGGACAAAACTCTGCCTACACTGTATATTCCGGACATGATTCAGTTCCAAGCGCATGGGATAATTACGCTAAAATTGATGCTGAATGGGGCTATATGTATGAGACTATGTCATGGCCTGAAGAAGGTGTTTGGTGGTTTGTATTAGTTGCCAATGAAGAGATAGAAGATTTGAGCATATCTCCATATTGGGATGTTGCAGAAGCACCACCTTCATTGGACGAGATGACACAATTAACTGATGGGATTGCTGTTACGGGCCAATCGATAGAAGGTAATATCTGGCAAGGAGAAGACAATGCTGATAATGGAGTTTTGTATTATTATGTAAATGTCTTAGAACCACTTTCAGATTTGAGAATAAAAACATATGGCGGACGCGGCAATGCGGATTTAGCAATATCTTATGGAGGACCTCCAGATCCATTTGACCAATTTATTGATTTTGAATTCATGGAATCGGGAAGTAGTGCTGATGGAAGACAAATTGGCATACCTGATGATGGTTCAAATGGCCAATCATCTAGTAAAGAAGATTGGTCAACAACTCAAGGAAATGATGAGGAAGTTCACCTGTATAATGTAGATGTAGGCACATATTATGTCATTGCATATACATATTTTAGAACTAATGACTTTACAATTATTGCAGATTTCACTTATCCTCCTGAGAACATTGACTCAGATGATGCGATTGAATTATTCCCTGGAGTTGAGTATGGTCCAATGAGTGGTTATGATGGTCTTGATCAATTCTTCAAAATTGATGTACCTGCAGGAACTGAGAGATTGGAAGTTGATTTATTTGATGGTGTTGGAGAGGCAGAGTTGTTCATGAGGCATGAAAGTGCACCAACTCCTACAACATTTGACATTAACTCCAATGCACCTGGAGCAGGTGATAAGATTGGCTTCAATGACCCAACACCTGGTGTTTGGTATATCTTATTAGATTCAGAATATGTTTTCAGTGGAGTTAGCATTGTAGCAGATTTCAAGGACAGATATGTTTGGTCATATGATGGAACGCCTATTGAGTTGTTTAACAATGAAGAGATTGCTGGTATTGAAGCACCAGAAGGAGAGGAGTTATTCTTCTTCCTTGAATTAGAAAATCCAGGTGAATATTTAGAAATCTCAACTTATGGTGGAGATGGAAACTTAAATTTTGAAGTTGAAGGACAAACTTACTCTTTTGAATTTGATGAGATTAATATTGATTTGGGCGGTCCTGAAGGACGCCAGGGTGGTAGACCAAATGGCGATGGATTAACTTCGGAAGATATTACCATACAATCTAATGGTGAAGGAACTTCACAAAGCATTATGATTTGGAATCCTTCAAATGGCCGCTTTGATATCACATTAACTGCAGTTTCCGATATTAGTGATGTATCTATTATTGCATCATGGGAGGAATCCCAACTGCCTCCAATAGATCAAGAGCCAGATGAACCAGTAGTTGTAGAAACATGTAAGGAAACAGCGGAGATTGCTTTCCGAGAAGTAGACACTAATGCAGATGGAGTTATTTCAAGAAATGAACTAAGAGTAATTAATGATATTTCGGGAGAGATTGATTTTGATGAGATTGACCTCAATTTAGATGATGAGATAGAATTCGCTGAAGTAGTTCAGGAATTGTGCGCTTGCGATAATGAGTTATACAATAATTTTGAACAATTGGCGGATGATGGTTTTAGAGTCTCAATTGAGGACTTTGGCTCACTAGAATGGTACAATGACAATAATTTCATGATAATGGATGTTAACGATGATGGATTTGTTGACATCGATGAAGTTGAAATTGCAGCATTATTGTGCGAGACCACATTTAGCGCATTTGATAGTGATGGAGATGGAGTTGTTGATGCCGATGACGCATTCCCCGAAGACCCTAATGAGAGCGTCGATAGTGACGGCGATGGTGTAGGTGATAATGCCGACATTGCCCCGAGTATCGCTAATGACTTACTATATGCAACGGGTGGAATGGTCTTATTGGTATTAGCAGGATTGCTTGTATTCTTCCTAAAGGGAGGAATGGGTGGTAGTGGATTAGTAACTGATTCTAGCCAGCACTGGGATGATGAAAGGCACAGTGCAATGCAAGATGAAATGCTGGGAATGAACAACTCATATGACAAAGATATCCCTCTATTAGAGAACAATGTAGCACCTTTCGGTGATCCGATTAATCAAGAAATGTCATACACTCAAACAATGGGAACAGTCGAAGCACCTAATGAATCACAACCGGCTATCGAAGAGCCGCAATCATCAGTTGCACAGAACATTGCCGCTTCAGAAGCTTCCAATGAATTATTGGGAAATCAACCGCCTCATAAATCAAATGAAATGTCTGATGTACTCGATAACTTGTTTGATTGAGAAAATCACTTTAGGCGTTTTCCGCCAATTCGGATTTCTGTCTTCAGAGGCATTTGCTGTTCCCAAGCAAACTCTTTGACAACTCTCCATCCTTTTTCAGAGCCCTCATAATCCTTGACTTCAATTATTTTGTTTCTCGTATTAGCCTTGAAAGCAGCCACTGGTTCGGCGTTCTTGAATACCAAATATGCAGAACCAAATCCAAACTTTTCTTTCAAAATTCCGGAGAAGTATGGTGCAATCGGGTCGCTTGGAGGCAACACGAAATCACGAATTGGGTTAATTTCAGCAGACTTTTCTAGCAATTCTTTACGTCCCCAGCAAACTTCATGCAAGTCTTCAATGAGGAATCCTTTGATCAGTGTTCCATCCTCTTCAAATGAGTTTAGAACTGCTTTCAATTCTTCTGGTTTGAACGGAGTTCCTGCCAGCCGCAATAATTGCTTGAGAGTTATTACAGGGAATTCAGCGACTAGTTTTCGTAAATATTCTCTGCGAAGTTCAACTCTGTCAACATCATCCCTCTGTGTGACAGTCCTATATCCGCCTCTGAAATCTTGTACAATATGACCTGACTTTACCAGAGGTTGTAGAAGTTTCCTAAATTGAGATTGAGTCAATGCGTGCCTTTCTTTGAATATTTTAGGGTCTGAATTGGTCGAAAAGAATTCCATGATATCCCATAATTCTTCATCTGGAGGTAGTCCTCTGATAGTCAATAGGTCTCTGAAGTGTTCATATGTAGCCCAAACTTGGTGACCGCGCATATTGATCCCCTGATGCAATCGGTGAGCACTGGCCATGCTCTTTAGGTCAACACGGTATACAGAAGCCCTACCCCTTAATGCGAAATCATCCCTTACTTCTGGAACATTTCTTAGTGCTGTAATTTCATTTTCCAATCTTGAATCTTGATGTAAATTATGCTGATGGAATAGAATTTTTTCTGCGATTTGTCTTGGTTGAGGGTCAACAATTCCTCCCCGAATCATTCTCTCGCCAGCAATCTTGAAACCGATAGCTTCCAATGATTTTCTTGTATTGTCATCTATGGATGATATTGGCTCGCTATTGAAATTTGATAACACTGCAACATCTACCAATTGGTCTGAATGATTATCTAGCAAGATTTTGAAAGCCTCACAAAACTCATCTAAGTAGGCGGTTGGGACATGCAAATCTTTGATCTCAAGGTAATCATTTACTTTGAACATCAAAACCTTACCAACCGGGTCAACACCCTTGAAAACCGGTAGATACCAACCTCGCTCAAGTACGCTACGTACCTCCCATATGAATCTTGAAACATATGGGTCGGATTGAGTTAGAATGCGCATTGTTCTATCTTCTCTTCTTGGGCGTTTTAGCAACTGAACTTCATCTGGCATACAGTAGAATGCTTCAGGGTCTGGAACCAATGCCATTACTTTGGAGATGCGGCCT
>Ga0209360_1002888_pt1 | contig 9864 bp, 10 predicted proteins | sample SaaInlV_130m_DNA_3_FD_184651 | JGI IMG/M metagenome (GOLD analysis project Ga0209360, IMG submission 184651) | Marine microbial communities from expanding oxygen minimum zones in the Saanich Inlet - SI037_S3LV_130m_DNA (SPAdes) (version 2) | ecosystem: Environmental > Aquatic > Marine >... | reverse complement strand
TTGTGTTAAGCAGAAGAATACCGAATATAGCCTTTCATCAAACTCAAAGTTCAGTTTCGTCAAAAGCAGGAGCGATTGTATAATCGAAAACAATCAACTCAACGGAATATGTGACTTCCTCGCCGTTGTCACTACGAGAACAAAACGCTGGTGCATTTCCTGCTTCAGCGTCAACACTAATTTCCGCAGAATAAGAGCCTAATCCAGCACCCATGGAATCAATTTGACTTACTATTTCTGACTCTGAAAGACCGGATACTGTGGCGGCAACCATAGAGGAGTTGAACCATTCGACGGTGACGTCATGTGCTCCTCCACCGCCGTTATTTTGACCATCAGCAGTACCGTTGAAACCAGCATGCATTGCTGAACCCGAAATTGTGTCTGCTGCGTCGTTTCCACTTGATGGTCCCGGGCCACATGACAGTCCTTGAGCCTCTTCGTCTTCACCATAGGACATAACCACACGAACACCAACGATGTTCATGTCTTCTGCACCATCGATTGCATCGGTGTGAAGGTCGTCAATCATGAGTGTGTCGCCATCAGCGATGTACTCAATGCCATCAGCGATTTCAACATAGGAAAGGTTGCCATTGATGTTGTAATCTCCAACGCCACCCATGGCTCCACTTCCCGACCCAATTCCACCTTGCGAACTAAAATAAAGTGGGAATGCAATGAGGAAAAAGGCGATACATGCCACGGTAATCTGCGTATCACGGTTGGATTTTAAATCGTCCAATGTAATCATGAGTGTCGCCCTCAACCCAACCGATGAAGCGTTAACCTCTATGACTTTCGGTCATGAAATTCGGTAAATTCAAGTTGAGAATGAATGAAATTCGACAGAATCATTCTGACTCATCGGATGTCCAAGGTTGGGATGGTGTATTAGGCCAATCATTTTTGTCAACAGAGAAACCGAGATTGGCAAAATTCTTACGGGATTTTCGCCAAACTGGAAGGAAAAAACCAATTTTAGAGCGCTCACCAAAACTCCAGCGCCATGGGCATCGGGGAAGTCGGGAGACCCAGTGTTGAAACAATGATTGCGTCAAAGGATGTTCAAGGCCACCTGGTAAAACCCATGAAATCATATTCAATGCGCCTGATGAACCACGTGTTTCTGACCAACTTGTTACTTCAAGTCCACGTAGTGGGCCATCCAAAATTCGTAATCCAAGGGTTCTCGTGTTTTGTGTCATTGGCATAATGATGGCAAAACGGTCAACCATTCTGGAACCTTCGTGGCGTTCCATTGACCATCCTGCTTCTTCAGCAAGAAGACGGAATACTTTGATTGATTGAACTGGAGACACACTGACTTCGAAATCTTGTGTAGCGCGTCGCACCATGATGTGGCCAAACATCTGTTCGGCATCAACACTCCGATGGAGTGGTTAGAATTTGAACAGCCTTACGGCTGTGTGGATTGCTTTCAGATCAAACTCGAAGTTTGATTCGCTTGTATGCACGGTATTCCCACAGTCCCGCCCTTTCAGGCGAGGTATTCCGCGGGGAGGACCGAGTAGAACTACCGTGCTTCACTTGGCGCGAGCATGTCGCGTTCCAAAGTGCGCTCGGCGGCGCTCGATACCTGTTTCAACCGAAAAGGGAACCAAGACCGTCGAAACCGCCTGCTTCTTCTTCTTCCTCTTCCTCTTCAGCAGGGGCAGGGGCATCTGAAGAACCACCAGCAGCAGCTGCGGGTGCAGCGGCAGCAGGAGCGGCAACAGCTTGGGTCATTGCATCGGCGATGTCAACACCAGCGAGTGAAGCAACAAGTGCTTTCACGCGGGCGTCGTCAGCTTTCACGCCAGCAGCCTTTAGAATGGCGCTCACGGTCTTTTCGTCAATGTCTTTTTCAGCAGCGTGCAGTAGCATAGCAGCGTATACGTATTCCATATTTTTTCACCTCATAATTGGTCAACCGAATAGATCTCCGAGTCCGCCGAAGCTTTCCTCTTCTTCCTCTTCTTCCTCTTCTGCGGCTTCGGTTGGTGCCTCAGAAGTGCTTTCAGAAGTACTTGCAACGGATGCGGCAGCGGATGCTGCTGCTCCCAACATGTTAGCAAGTTCTTCATCGAGTGCGTCGCTGTCAAGCTGTCCAGCAACGGCCAAAGCGCCGCTGTGTGCTCGTCCAACGAGATGTGGCATGGTGTCTGCAGTTGCAATTGCAGCCTCCATTGCAACGGCCATTGCTTCTCGGCTGGCCTTTGCAAGAATTGTAGGCATCGTTTGGCTGGTATACCAAGTGATGTTGCAAGCGAGGTTGAAAGCACCAGCAGCATAGCTGATGAGGTCAGTCTCAAATTGCTCGTAATTAATGTCAAGAGTGCTTGGTTCGAAGAGTGTGCCGCCTTCAAGGGTACCACACAAACGCAGTCCGGTGACAATTGGATTGATTCCAATCTTAGAGAGCATCATTCCCATGTCACCTTCGAAAACATCGCCTTCTTCAAGAATGACTGTTCGCTTTTGGATTTGAACCGAACCGCCCATAATCTTAGCAGGGATTCCGACAGAGTTCAATTCACCAACTATTGGACCTGGTGGCATACCGGTATCCATCTTTTCAACAACGATTTGGTGAGGTGCGACATCTCCTTCCTTAGCAGCACGGCCAGCCTCAGTCTTCTTCAGTTCAGTGAACATTTGAAACGAATTCAAACTCGAAGAGGATACTAGAGCAGGTTGAATAGCGCCTTGGAATAATTCATTCAAATTTGAATCTTCAAATCCAACGCGTTCCCAAGCAATCGACATCAAGCGCTTCTTTGCAACTTGAATCTGCATATCGCTACGGAGAGATGCTCGCATACCGAGCATTGCTCCAGCAGGAACGCCATGAATATCGATGATTGCAATGGTGTCTCCACTCTTGAGCAGATCAACCAAGTCTTGAACAGTGTCTTTCTTCCAAGATACGACCTTAGGAATCAATTAATCACCTCAACTGCTTGTGAAGGCCCCATAGTTGTCTTGATGTAAAGGGAGCGAATGTTTCCAACGCCGCGCTCAAGCTTGGAAATCACACGGTTGTAAATTTCTATTGCGTTAGCATAGAGTTCATCTTCTGATTGGCTGACAGTTCCAAATGAGATTTGGAATGTCTTCTTGTCACCTGACTTGACGATAACAGTGGATTGCAAACCAGTTGCAATTACTGCTGGGTCAAGTGTTGGTGGAACTGGACGTGGCATTTTACCTCGAGGACCAAGAACAACACCGAGGTATCGTCCAATCAATCCCATGTGAGGAACTTCTGAAAGGAAAAAGTCGTATGCGTTTGCAATCTTCTTTGCCTTACCTTTGTTGCCACCAAGTTCTTCAATTTCTTGAGGGGTGATGACGTGAATGCCTGCTGCCTTTGCCTTAGATGCTGCTTCGCCTGAAGCGAACATTGCTATCTTAAGAACGCGGCCTCGACCAGATGGAAGACGGATTTCTTCCTTGATACGATTGTTTGGGTTTTTCAAGTCGACATCACGAATTGTGAATGCAATGTCGACAGATTCGACAAACTTTCTCTTTGGTGCACCCTCAAGTGCATCCTTAATTGCCTGATTAATTTTGTTTTCCATTTTTGTTCACCTCAGTGGTCAGCGAGACGCTCAAAGACGCCTCTACCACGGCTCGTGATATTCAATTAAACCGCTCGTCCCATTCTCCTTTGTTAATGATTGCGAGGGCATCATTGGCCCAGTGTCCGTCAATTTTGACACGCATCGAAACACATGTTCCGATGATTTCTTTGGTTTGCGCCTTTAGATCGGCTCCAGTCAAATGACCGAGGCCGTGCTTCTCTTGAGCGACTTCCATTGCTTTTTCAAGTGAAAGATCTTCAACCGCAGCGTCGACACTACCGTTGCACTTCTTTACACCAAGAGCCTTGATGATAAGTTTAGATGTCCAAGGTTTCGGCATTGTCTCAACTCCATTGCTCACTATGTGGGCATTCAGCCGACAAAACACCCCTATATAATCGCGCTGTGCGATGGGTGTTGGGTGGCTGTAGCCTCAAAAATCACTCGACACGCTCCACGACACGAACGTGGTCGCCACGCATATTGAGAGTCATTGGGATTGGTTGTTCATACAATTCCATACTGACTTCTTCTTTGGATTCTGCTACACTGAGGACACGAGCCTTTTCGCCCTTGAATGCTCCAGTGACGATTTCGACGATGCATCCAACTTCAATTCCAGAGGTGACAGCCTTTGGTTCGAGGTAAGGAAGAATGTCTGCAAGTGGTGCTTCACCTGGAAGAACTGTTTTGGCATTCTTGAGAGGTGTTTGATTTAAGCCACGTCGAGCTGCTGGGTCTCGGCCACCAGAACGACCAATCAACTTCTCAACATGGTGAAGTGCACTTGATTCAATAAACAAGTAACCACGCATTCCTGTTGGATGAAGAATTGACATTATGTCTGGGAGAAGAGAAGTCAATGAACCACTTCCATGAAGTCGGTTATACATTTCATCAGCGACACGTTGCTCAGAACCAATTGCAGTCTTCACGATGTAAAGGAATGAACCAACTGAACCATACATTTCTCCAAACAACTTGTTGTTGTTTTCCATGTCGAGATTTGAAAAGATGCAGTTGTATTTCTGCAATGTTCCTGGGTCTATCCATTCTGATTCAACATAACGTCCTGTTGGAGTTACTTCTTCGGTGCTTGAAACAACCAAAACAGGGGCGACATCAACTAGAGAACGGCCCATGTCAACACCACGCTCAGGACCTGAGCCTTGATAGTGAAGGGATTCAACTGGAATTCCGGTAGATTCAGATACTCTGGCAAGAACATCTTCTGGTGTGTCGCCGATTCCCCAAACGCCATCCCACAAAGCAGGGAAGTCGCCATCGGATTTGCTACGGCGTAACAAAAGGAGTTTTTCTTCAAATCGAACGTATGCTACAAATGCTTCACTCATTTCATCCATCTCCTATATTCGCTCAGTTTCCGATGTTCAATACATCGAAAAGCCAAGGGAAGAAATTGTCCATCATGACGAGCATGACAAAACCGATTGCTCCAAGAACAAACAATCCAATTCCACAGATTATGGAAGTTTGTTTGAATTCTTGAGCGGTAGGCTTACGAGCCATTCGAATAATACGGGCCCAAGAACCTCGGGATATCCGACGGAATTGGGACTCAATCCAGTCTTGACGGTCCTGAACTTTATCTTCAAATGAGCGTTTTTCTGCATTTTCACCAGACATGGTACAACCTCGGGCCTTCAACGCCACCTACCCTCCCAATATAACCACTCCGTCGCGGGATGTGGCGTAATTCCTTCCAACTTTTCACATTTCTCTGTTGCGAGGGTTGATGTGGGAGTGCCGTGGAAGGCCCTTCAATGGCGCAGCAAGACCCCTATTCTGTTTTGGGTGTGGGGCGGAACGCAAGCGATGTAGAAATCAAACGAGCATTTCGTAAAAAAGCTCGTCAGTTCCATCCGGACCGAAACCCCGGCGATGATTCTGCTGAAGCAAAATTCAAGGAAGTTCAAGCGGCTTACGAATCCATTGCAACAGCAAAGGACAGAAGTGAACATGAACAACAACAGCGAATGTCTTCAATGTTCGGCGGTGGAGGTGGCGCTTCATTTGGTGGCGGAGGTATGGAAGATATTTTTGGTCAAATGTTTGGAGGTGGAGGACGGCCACGCGGAGGTAACCCTTTCGGAGGCATGGGGCAACCTCAACGACGAAAACAACGCCCGAAAGGCGCAGATATCGGTGTAAGCCTTGAATTATCGACTGAAGAAGCCGAGAAAGGTGGGGTGTTCTCCTTCTCCTTCAAGCGCCTCAAACAAAATTCAAGCGGTTCTATGGAAGCGACATCAACGACGTTGAGAACCTCGGTTAAGGCCGGAGTGAAGCATGGAACTACTACTCGAATGAAGGGCCAAGGACACGACCATCCTGAAGGAGATGCGGGTGATGTCATGTTGACCATCCGCATACAATTTGGAGAAGGACGATTTTGGGATGGAGACATTCTTGTCCAAGAAGTGCCTACACCATTCAGTACACTCATGCTTGGAGGCAAAGTGAAAGTTACTTTGCCCTCGAATAAGAAAATCATGTTGAGTGTTGCACCTGAAACATTGGTTGGTGACCGTCAGCGTATCGCAAAAGCAGGATACGATGGTGGAGATTTAGAACTCGAATTTGTCCTTCCTGATTACGATGAATTGTCGAATAAACAGAAAGATGCCCTCAAGAAACTTAAGGACACTGGATTGTAGGTGGGTGCATGGGTCGCCGAGGCAAACACAATAATCGCGGTTCAAAACATCGGTCCAAAGGCCCAAAACTCTCAGATGGAGAAAGGCTCTGGAAACGCCTCTCTAATCATTTCAAAGATGATGCTGAACTTTGGGGAACAAAATGGTCGGGTGAAGCGATTGCAACCTTCCTTATCGAGCGTGAAAATCTTGCAAGTGATTTTACCAAAGATACTCGCTCTGAACGAACTTTTCGAAGTAATATTTACGAAACACTCGCCCATGCTCGGTCAAAAAACGAGCACTTTGTTGAAGATGAAACTAAACTGGTGCATATTCGTTCGCCGAAAGAAACCGAGCAGATCAAATCCTCGGTTTTAGATTGGCAAGCATTCACCACTGTTCATGCTTCAAAGGGTTCGACAGGATTGCATGGGCGCCCTGCTTTGAATTCCGAAAATGCACACCTTACCCCTTCAATGAATCAGGATGATATGCAACGTTATGCATTGTTAGAAGAGGTTTGGTTAGCACATTTGGGTGGAAAAGATTACCCTGATTCATTTTCACTTCTCCCCGATGAAATTGTTCGTTCATGGGGGAAGTTCGACCTCGCCAAGGAGGCCCGGTTCATCGCCAATCGCCGCTCGGGATTACGGTTTCGCGATGCTGAACCGAGCATGGCTTTGTTACTGATTCAGTCAGGGCGACTCAATGCACGTACCCTGCTTGATTTACGCCTTGAAAACAAACGGAAAGGGGGGTGGAATCCTTTTCCTCACTCCTACGATGAGGCATTAGTTGAAGCCGCAAACCGTTTACCAGAATTGGATGGTGACAAGGAAATTTCTGCCCAAAGGAAAGACTTCCGTCATCTTCCTTTTGTCACTATTGACCCTCATGATGCAAAGGATTTTGATGATGCTGTATGCCTCATCGAAGAAGATGGAATTCGTACATTATGGGTGGCTATTGCCGATGTAGCACATTATGTTCAAACGGATTCGCGGTTGGATGGCGCTGCTAGAGCGCGTGCTACCTCTGTGTATTTGCCCCATGCTGTTCTTCCAATGTTGCCACCTCGTTTGGCTGATGATTTGTGCTCACTGAGAGCTGATGTTGACAGGCTTGCAATGGTTATTGCAATGAAGGTTAACAGTGATGATGAGGTGTTTGAAACGAATGCCTACGAAGCGGTCATCCGAGTTGCTGAGAACATGGCTTACGAAGATGCCTTGGATAATCCACGCTTTGCCAATATGTTTGAACTGGCTCAATCTTGGCAAGCAAAAGACATTCGATTGAATATACAGAATGCAGAATTACGTCCTCGATTATATGGTGACAATAACATCAAAGTCGAAGTTAAATGGCCGAATGCAGCAACACAAATGATCGAGTCTTTCATGGTAGCAACCAATGCATCTGTAGGCCATTTACTTGGAAAAGTCGGTGCACCTCTACCCTGGCGATGCCACACTCCGCCAGATGCAATTGAAGTCGAAGAATTGAATGCAAAACTCGTTGCACTAGGGGTCAATATCGAATTGCCAATGCCGAGTCATAGAACTCATGGACAATCTGAAGAAAGTGAACTCACCGACTTGCTTGCAGGTTGGGCGGGTGGCTCAATCGATACATCAGGTCTGCAAAATCAACAAGAAGAATCTACTGATGACACACCTGAATACCTTGCCAGTGTTTTGGATTCTGAGGCTCGTCAAGACATTCTCGACGCTCTAGCCCAAGCACAATTACAGGCTTCCAATCTCAAAGGTCCTGTGCGTCGAGTCGTTGACCAAGGTTTGTTTCACTTGATGCAACGAGCGACATATAGTGAAGAAAATCTCGGGCATTTCGGGCTAAATCTTGACGCATATGTTCACTTCACTAGTCCGATTAGAAGGTATCCTGATTTGATGACACACCGGCAATTAAAAGCACATCTCCGTGGAGAAGGGTGGGTTCATTCCATTGAAGAAACAGCGAAAATTTCGAGCCATTGTAGTGAGCAAGGGCATACTGCAAAGCGAATGGAGTGGGAGTTGGTGGCAAATGCCTATCATCTTCACTTACTACGTGGAGGAAAGATTGGTGGAGAGAGTTCGACCGAATCAACACCACTTGAGCATGTCTCTTGGGATGCTCGTATTACTGGCTTAAGGACGCCATGGGTATTCTTGGATTTGGCTGATGATGGAGCAATCCATGGGCGTATGCATTTGCGGCAAATCGGGGGTAAGACCCAAATGAGTGTTGATGAATTTGGTTTATCGGTCATTCCTGCCGAACCAGACCAGCGCGGTGAACAGAATCCTGTTGTCCAACTTGGACAAAAATTCCCTTGCCGATTACGGGGACTAGATGTGTGGGCGGGTTCGCTTGATTTGGCTCCACAGTAGTATTGTAGTCAAAACAAAGCGTTTATATTGACTACATAAAACGCAAAGACATGGCGCGAGTCAAAGCTCATATGTGTGATTGCCAGTGTAAGATGAAACGTCTCTATACTCGTGCAGAAGGTGGCAAAGGCTGGAATCAAGTTGGTTGGATGTGTACATGTGGCTGTGGCTGTATTACAATGGACAACGGCGATTGGAACTTGATGTCTTGCGAAACTGAAACTTGTTGTAATGAATGAGGTGAGATGGTGTCTGAAGACTCTTTCACACTCAATATCACAGGTATGACCTGTGGCGCATGTGTTGCTTCAGTCGAAAAGGTCGCTTCTCAAGTTGAACATGTCGAACTGGTTTCAGTAAACTTACCTCTCAATCGCGCTGTGATTCAACTGCAACCAAACGCCCAGCCTCAACTCACAATTACCAACGTTATTACTGCAATTGAGCGCGGTGGATTTGGGGCTAAGGTACAACGTGGAAAACCCATTCTCATCGATGAAGCAAAATCAGAATTACGCAAACAGGGGCAAAAAGTCTCACTCGCGTTACTCTTAGCATTACCAACGCTCTATCTTACCATGTTCGCCGATGGCATGGGGATGGTCAATGGTGTCGATAAACGCTTACTATTCGCATTCTTAGCAACGCTACCAGTCTATTTCTGGTCGGGTTGGGATTTTCATGTGAAGGCATGGAAATCATTGCGCGCCGGTTCAGCAAACATGGACGTACTCGTTCATCTTGGGACTACTGTAGCGTTTGTTTGGTCTTTTTTGATAACCTTCGAGGCTAAAATACCACTCTTGCCATCCGTGTTTGAAACTGCAAACCATGTCTTTTTCGATGGAGTCGTATTCATCATTGGCTTTGTTTTACTTGGCAATTGGATGGAGGCTGCTGCCAAACTCAAAGCAACCGATGCCATTTTTTCTCTGATGGAAATGCAACCAAAACAAGCACGGGTTATTACCGATGAATCGCTTGGACATTCCGAGTATCGAAATGTTGAGGCAGTAGCAGTTGGTTCATTGATCAAAGTATTACTAGGGGAAACAATTCCTCTGGATGGTACGCTTCATGAAAGTAAAGCAAGCATCGATGTATCGATGATGACGGGTGAGCCCTATCCTGTTCGAAAAGGTGATGGCGATGAAGTGTCGGCTGGAACAATTGTTCTAGATGGTAGTGTTTTGATTCGAACAACTCGACCCTCCG
>Ga0209360_1002884_pt1 | contig 9873 bp, 10 predicted proteins | sample SaaInlV_130m_DNA_3_FD_184651 | JGI IMG/M metagenome (GOLD analysis project Ga0209360, IMG submission 184651) | Marine microbial communities from expanding oxygen minimum zones in the Saanich Inlet - SI037_S3LV_130m_DNA (SPAdes) (version 2) | ecosystem: Environmental > Aquatic > Marine >... | reverse complement strand
TTTGATCATAGACTAATCTTAGTCTTGGTGCCATTTTTCGTGTAATTGTTCCTTGTACTACGACAAGATCACACTGTCGTAATGATCCAAAAGCTTCGATGATACCGAATCTTTCTACGTCGTATCTTGGACTTGATGCAGCTCCAAACTCAACACTACAACATGCTGTTTCAATGTGTACTGGCCATAAAGACCACATTCTTCCCCAGTTGATTGCCATACCTAATGGTTGATCAACTGCTTTGTACAAAATGTCGCCAAGTTTTCCAACAAACACATTTGCGTTTTGTGGAGTAACGAGTTCTTTTAGCAACTTAGTCCCTCACCTTGATAGTTGTAACTAGTATATAGAATTACCATATGTCTTTCCTCTTTGATTGGTATAACGCGTATGCCATTGCGGCAAACATAATTCCTAAGAAGGCAATAATTGGTAAAGTTGCAGTTCGTGGAAGGTCTAAAAGAGAGCTACCCCAAGCATACAAGAAAATTGCCATGACATCAAAAATAACGAACATTAGAACATATGCATAATATTGCATCATGAAATGAGTTCGACCAGCACCAGATGGGACTTGGCCACATTCCATAGGAAGTGTCTTTACAGGATTTGGTTGTTTCTTGTTTTCTGGAGATATCATTCTAGATACCAAAAGCGCAGGTGCCATTGCGGCACATGCAAAGCCAAACATGAGTAATACATTACTGTATGATGCTACACTCTCGCCAACCAAGTTAAACCGACTCCCTTCGGTCAAAATATAAAGCTATAGAGAATTTTTTCGATCAAAATTTGGTTTTTACAAAGTCCTCTAAATTGATATACGACAATAAATGAGGATTTCTATGGCAGTCAATGTTGGAGATCAAGCACCAAAATTTGAACTAGTTGATGTAGATCTCAAATTTAGATCCCTAGATGAGTTTAAAGGGAAAAAAGTTGTTATCTCATTTTTCGTTGCAGCTAGTTCTCCAGTATGTGAAGTTGAACTTTGTAAATTCAGAGATTCATTAAATGATATTTCAGCGCTAGGGGCACAGGTAATTGCAATTAGTAATGACGGACCATTTGCAAATAAGGCATTTGCAGAAAAGAATAATTATAATTTTCCAGTACTAGGAGATTATACAAGTCAAACAATCAAAGACTATGATATTTTATTAAAAGATTTGTTACACGTTAAAGATTACAATGCAGCAAAGCGTTCAGTTTTCATTTTAGATGAAGAGCACAAAGTGATTTGGAAATGGGTTTCAGAAGATCCATTGAAAGAACCAGATTACAGTGAAATTATGAACGTTCTAAAATAAAACTAGTTATTCAATTTCGGCAATAATATCATTTTTGTTTACAGAATTACCTTCTTTAATTTTGATACCTTTGACTGTACCATCTTTTTGTGCTTTGACAGCAACTTGCATCTTCATGGATTCTAAGGTACAAACTGTGTCACCTTTCTTAACTTCAGAACCTTCACCTGCATTTATCGATACAACTTTACCAGGAATTTGACTACGCAAAGTAGATTGACCAGCACCAGAATCAGATCCGCCGGAGTTTTTGTAAACAATATCATCAAGATGCGAATTCATGTTTACAGACATTGATGAACCGTCAACAATGAAATTCATCTCAGAAGTTTGACTATCAACATATCTAACTGAATGAAATTCATTGTTCAAAACAAATTCCATAACATTTGAATCCATGTTAAGAATTTTTACAACATATTCATTATCTTTTATCTTAATTTTGTATTCATTTTGTGATAATTTCTCTAAGATTTCACCATCTACAATTTCATCAGTATCTTGAACTTTGTATTTCATTTTTATACACTATCCATCTTATTTTTCCAGTTTTGATTTCTAGAATTTTGTGATTGTACTTTACTTTTATAAAATTCAGAATGCATTATTGCAGAAGCAATAGCAGGAATTTGTTTGTCCTTTCTATCTTCAATTAGATCTTTTTCTAATTTTTCAATCATTTCAAATCGTTTCAAAAAGTCAGTTGATAAGTTTCCAGTCTTGTATTCATCAGAATTTAGAATGGTTTTGTATAAAGGAATTGAAGTTTCTACACCCTGAATATCAAAGTCATCTAATGCACTTAGCATTCTTAATCTAGATTCATCGAATGTTTTTCCCCAAGTACAGAGTTTTGCCATCAAAGAATCATAAAATGGAGATACAGTACATCCAGGGTAAAGATAGGTATCACATCTAACACTCGGACCTGAAGGAATTGTAACGTAAGGGACAGGACCGGTTGATGGTGCAAAGTCTAAGAAAGTATCCTCAGCATTTATTCTACATTCAATTGCATAACCATTCATTTTCAAATCAGATTGTTTGAATGGCAGTGTTTCTCCATTTGCAATATCTAGTTGAAGTTTAACAAAGTCTAATCCAGATACCATTTCAGAGATTGGGTGTTCTACTTGTAATCTTGCATTGATTTCAATGAAATAAAATTCTCCAGAATCTGCTCTGAGAAATTCTGCAGTGCCCAGATTAGTATAATCAACGGCTTGTGCTGCTTTAACAACTAATTCACCAATTTCTTCTCTTTTTGCATCATCGACTACAGGAGATGGAGTTTGTTCAATTAATTTTTGATTTCGTCTTTGAATAGAACATTCTCTCTCAAAGAGATGTACGGTATTACCATGTTTGTCTCTACACATTTGATATTCAATGTGTCGTGTTTTCTCTAGGAATTTTTCAACAATAATTGCAGATTTTCCAACAGCAGCTATGGATTCAGATGTAACAGTCTCAAAACCTTCCTGTAATTCCTTATCATTAGAAACTAATCTAATTCCACGACCTCCACCACCATAAACAGATTTCAAAAGTACAGGATAACCAATGTCATTAGCAATTTTTTCTGCTTCATCTGCATCTTTTACTAAACCTGGACTTCCAGGTACAGTTGGGACATTAGCATCAAGCATTGCTGCTTTACAACGCATCTTATCTCCACAAAGATTCATTGAATCAGCAGAAGGACCGATAAAGTTAATTTTATTTTTTTCACATAATCGTGCAAAATCATCATTTTCTGAAAGAAAACCATAGCCAGGATGTACAGCATCAGTACCAGACGATAGCATGACATCAAGAATTTTTTCTTGATTAAGATAGCTCTTTGCAGGAGCAGCTTCACCAATGTAATATGACTCGTCAGCAGTTTTTACATGAAGGGAGTTTACATCTTCATCAGAATAGACTGCTACAGTCTTTATTCCTAAAGCCTTACAAGTTTTCATTACACGAAGGGCAATTTCTCCTCTGTTGGCTATCAATACTTTTTCAATCATATCTAATCACAGGTTGATATTTCCATGTTTTCTAGGAAGTTGTTTTTCACGTTTATTGCTGAGCATTTCAAGTGCTTTGATAAGCATTGGTCTAGTCTCTGCCGGATCAATAACGGTATCTACGGTTCCATTTGATGCTGCAACGTAAGGATTTGCAAATTTTTCGGTAAATTCATCAACTAATTTCTTTTTTAATTCATCAGGATTATCTGAACTTGCTAATTCTTTTCTATTCATAATTTTTACAGCACCCTCAGATCCAAGTACAGCAATTTGTGCAGTTGGCCATGCGTAATTCACATCAGTTCCTAGATTTTTACTTGACATTGCAATGTATGCGCCACCATATGCTTTTCCAATGACAACTGTAATTTTTGGAACAGTGGCTTCACAGTAAGAGTATAGTAATTTACTTCCATGACGAATTATTCCATTATGTTCTTGATTTGAACCTGGCATGTAACCTGGAGTGTCAACTAAAGTAATTAGTGGAATACCATAACAATCACAGAAACGAATGAAACGTGATGCTTTGTTTGATGAATCAATATCTAATGCACCTGCCAAAAACATTGGTTGATTTGCTACAATTCCAACAGTTTTACCATTCATTCTACCAAAACCAACAATAATATTTTGTGCAAATAGTTCATGGATTTCAAAGAATTTGTTATCATCTAAGATTGAAAGAATAATTTCTTTCATATCATAAGGTTGTAAAGCATTATCGGGTAGAATATTTATTAAATTATTATCTAGTCTATTAGGATCATCAGATGTTGTAACAGAAGGAGGAGCTTCAGCATTATTTTGTGGAATGTAGGAAAGTAATGTTTTGATATAATCCATACATTCGTATTCATTTTTAGCTACAAAGTGAGCAACACCACTCTTTGTTCCATGAGTCATTGCACCACCTAATTCATCAAAGGATATTTCTTCTCCAAGAACTGTTTTTACAACATCAGGACCAGTTACAAACATAGTTCCAGCTTTTTCAACCATTATAACAAAATCAGTCATTGCAGGAGAGTAAACAGCACCACCAGCAGAAGGACCAATACTTGCAGTAATTTGTGGAACTACACCCGATGCTAATTGGTTATGATAGAAAATATCTGCAAAACCATCAAGGCTTAAGATTCCCTCTTGAATTCTTGCACCGCCAGAATCAGCAATTCCAACTATTGGACAACCATTTCTAGTTGCATGATCCATTAATTTAGTAATTTTTTTAGCTCCCATCTGACTTAAGGTTCCACCTAAAACAGTGAAATCATATGCGAAAACATAGACTTGACGACCATTGATTTTTCCATAACCACCAACTACACCATCAGTAAAAAATTTCTTTTTCTGCATATCGTAATCAAAATAGTGATGTGTGGTCATTGCATCAAGTTCTACGAAAGTTCCATCGTCACAGAGTAGATCAATACGTTCTCTAGCAGTCAGTTTACCCTTTTCATGTTGAGCTTTAATTCTATCCTGACCACCACCTTGAAGTGAGGTTTTTTTGTTATTCAGATATTCATTTAGTTTATCAGAATGCATGTCCGCGATTTCTTGCCCCAGATATCATATATTAATTTAAGTTAAACAAAACAAAAATTGCTAATTTTTGAGATTTAATAACGAAAATTTCTTTTTAAGAGAATTTCTATAGGTTTCATAAGAATTTCCTAATCCTTCACATTTTTTACATATGCATAGTTGAGAAACAACTGAACGATCACAATCATCTTGAAATTCACACTGGGAGCACCCAGCAGAGCCATCACATATCATACATTTGAGATCTTCAGTTTCAACACATTTTTCATGTTTTACTCCTAGACCTTTTGACCATAGACCAATTTCATTTACATTGATTTTTTCATTACATATTATGCATGTACCATCAAATTTCATTGTAATTTTTCGCCAGCTCATTGTAAAAGTTCAATCTCCTTTTCAATTAATTCTTCATACGTTTCTTCAAATTCAAGTTCAATAGAATCATTTTTCTTCAATGATAAAATGAGTGGAAAGAAAAATGTTGCAAAGGTACTATTTGATACATGAAGTTTTTTAGATAATGTTGAACCAATAGCTTTGATTTTTGCACCATCCCATCGTAATCTATTAAGCAATGGCCAAGAGAGATTATACTGAGTGTATCTAGCAGAAGAATCTTTTTCATAAAGTGATAATAAAATTGAATCAAGGTAACGTAGTAATCTCCAATTTTGTGTTTTCATTATTTTTCCATAAAGCAAATCAGCTTCTGAAATAATTTCTAGTGCTTTAGACATTTTGTCTGAAGATAGATTACTAGTAATAATACTTGAATAAAATGCATTAATTTTTTCTCTAGGATCAATTCTTAAAGAGAATAAAACAACTCTCGCTTCCTCAAGTGACTGTGATTTGAAAAATGCATTTAATCCATCTTCGATATTTAGAGATTCAAATGATTTTTCAGTATTAGGTTCAAATCCAGTAACTAATGCTTGTGCAGAGTTTATCATAGAACGGATGTCACCTTTTGAATCAGTAATTAATTTTATCAATCTTCCAGGATTAATTTTTGCTTTTTCTTTTTCTAATATCATGTCAAGATATAATTTAAGAAATCTAGGCGACAATGGGTTAATCTGTAAAGTTTTTGCAACTTTCTTTATTTTCTTCATTTTATCAGAAGAACCATAATTACCAGCAAGTACAATTGGAACGGTGGGTTCTTTTAAGATGTTAATGAGAGCTTCAACTCCTCCATAATCAGAACGCCCATGTATTCCATCTACTTCATCAATGAAAATCATGGGTTCACCAAGAACAGTTTGATTACCAAGTACAGGAGTTAGTATTTCTTGAATATTTTTTTTATTTCGAACGTCACTTGCATTAAGACTAATCATGTCATAACCAAATTGTTTTCCTGCAAGAAAACACATTGTCGTTTTTCCAATTCCAGGAGGACCAATCAATAATAGTGGTTTTGTTCCTTTTTTCCATTTTCCAAACCATTCAACAAATTGTTTTCTAGCATCTTCATTTCCAACCATATCAAAAATATTTTGAGGTCGGTATTTTTCTGACCACATCATTTGTATCACTTAGTAGGAAGGTTTTGAGTCAAATCTGACCAGATATTTGCTTCTTGGAGTTTTTTATACCAAAATAGATTATAGTGTTCAACAGTTAGGAACAAAAATTCTAAGAATTTTCGATGTGAGAAACTATCTGGGAGTTTTTCAAGAGCAGCTCTAGCATCATTAAGATATGATTCACTGTGATTCATGGTCTTTTCAAATCCACTCTTTACATCATTCATTTTTAGAGAATAGAAAAGTGGCCATGATGGTATTTTTGCTGCTTTATCTCTAATACTGTCTTCAATTTCATTTCCACATCCAACAGATTCTGCTGCTTTTGCCATTCCAGTGTAAAAGATATCAGCTAATGGTGCACGATTTAATGCCATGTTTCTACCAGCCGTACCCATAACAGAACGATATTTCTTGTAACTCTCAACTAATTCTTCTTCTGTAATTGATGTAGGTTTATCTTTTAATTTCGTATCAAGATATTGTCCAATTCTTGCCTGCTTGAATCCTTCTTCAAATTCTTTTAGAACATCTTCACCACCTTTTGAAATTTTTTCTCTTGCGAGTTTTAGAATATATGGATTCATTAGTTTGTAATCATCAAGATATTCTAAATCCTCATCTTTGTCTACAATTCTATCCATTGGTTCACTAAGATCTATTGCAATTATGTGACCATCTACAATATCCTCGCGCATGTTAGTACTTGGATCATCCTTAAAGTAATCAGTTGACGCATCAAAAAGACCATTGAATACAGGAAATGTCATTTTTACAAAATTTGAGTTTAGAATTCTAAGAACTCGGTCATGTAGAGTATCAAAATCAGATAGTTTTGATTTGATAGGATCTATTTCAGAAGCATTAAGAATAATTTCCGTTGAACCGACTTCTTCTGCAAATTTTTGTTGTGTGGTGTTAGGAGATTCATCAGAGTTTATTTGGTCAAATAAATTTTTTGCAAATCTTTTAGCAAATTCTGGAAATGTATTTTCTGCTTCTTCTTTATAGTGATTAAATTGTTTGAATCCTTTTGATTTGAATAAACCTTGTTTTATGATTTGTTTTCCAGGTTTAGTTCCCATTAATGCACTTTTACTGAAAATTGATTCGTCTTTTCCACTCACAAAAGATTGTTAACAAATTGCTATTTATGCCTTCAAAGATCTAATTACATTCGTCTAAACTCTGCAGCACCTTTTTCTGTAATTCTTAGTTGTATTGATTTTCCAAATGGACCACTTTTTTCTACAGGTCTCATTAGGCCTTTTTTCTCAAGATCTTGAAGAATGGCATCTAGATTGTTTGTCGATATGTTTCCTTTTTTCTGAAGTTCTTCAAATTTTGATATGTTAGTCATCAATAAACCAAGTACAATTTTTTCTTTAGGCCAGTTTTTTGTTGAAACTTCTTCTCGACGTGGAGATTCTTGAAAATTATCAGGTGATGATGATTCTCTAAAATTATCCGCAGGTGGTGATTCTTGGAAAAAATTTCCACGTGGTGTTTCAGGACGAGCTGATATGTCTTGTTTAAGACCAGCGCGTTTCAATAATCTTGGAAGTATTCTAGCAAGTGGTATGATCATGAATATGAGCAAATAGATCCAAGAGTAATTTTCTTCCATGTTATATGATTATAATTCGAAATTAATAATGTATATGTTGGGTTTCTATTGTGGCTGTGAAAAAACACGATATTCGCCGATGGTAGAACTACATTTGTGACAAGTGTACTGACCTCTCTCAATTAAGATTAATCCATTAGCAACCTCTTCGTTTGGTTTTTCTTCTATTTGAAAAGCAGTTGGTCCATCGAATTCAGAATTACATGCTTTACAGAAATGTTTCAGCATTTTTGAAGGATCTAACTTTTCAAGTGATGCTAGGAAGTGTTTGTCTATGTTTGGTACAAGTTTTGATTTTTGGACTTCTTCATCAGTAAGTTCAGCATTAACCCATCCACCTGAACCTTGTAATTCTGTTGCCGTCATAATTGATTAACTTCAATCATGAATAAAGAGGTTTTCAAATTAAATGAAAAAATTATTCAATTAAATTATCCACAAATTTGAAAATCATATGGAATCCAATCTAGTTCTCAAAGAAGCATCAAGAAGAATTTATGAGGCGGTAAAAGACATGGCAGGAACAGAAAAAGCCGCTGGTGATTTTGGAAGAGGTGCAGGAGGAGATATTTCTAGAAATATCGATATTACTGCAGAAACCACTGTTTTGGATTATCTAAAAGAGATTAATTTTGAGTGTATAGTGTTAGGAGAAGAATGTGGTCGAGTAGAACTATCAGAAAATCCAAAAGGATTTGTCATCATGGATGCAATTGATGGTTCTGCGAATGCGGTTAGAGGGGTTCCATTTTTCTGTTCATCATTAGCATTTGCAACAGAAAATAGACTCAGTTCTATAACAGATGGAGTGATTACAAATCTTTCAACAGGTGAAATGTATTCTGCATCACAAGGAAAAGGTGCATTTCTAGATGACAAACAAATTTCAGTTTACAAAGGTACACCATTGTACAAAATAGTTGGAGTCAATACGTCAGGTGCATCACAAGAAATAATGAAAAAATTGCAACCTGTTTTTGAACATCATAGCCATACCAGACATTTTGGTGCGAATGCATTAGAAATGGCAATGTTTTCACAAGGTTTGATGGATGTTTTTATTGATTTAAGAGATAAAATTAGAATTCAAGATATTGCGGCAGGATACATAATTGTGAAAGAAGCAGGAGGTTTGCTTTTAGATTCAGAATTAAATCCTCTTGATGCAGATTTGAGTTATGATACAAGAGTTTCTTTTATTGCAGCGGCAAATCAGGGAATTTTAGACGAGATACTTCCAAGAGAAAAATAAATTTTATCCGTATGATTCGTATTTGACTTCAAAAGTTCCATCTTCATGTGGATTATCTCTATTGACAAATCCTCTATCAGCAACATAATCCATTACTCCATCAATGGTTCCTTGATAACCACAAATGTAAATTCTAGTATTCTCAGGAGTAACTTTTTCTCCAACTAATTCATCTAACGGAGAAACACCTTGTGCGTTTGCTTTGAAAAATGATTCAACTCTTCCTACTTGACCATTCCATGATCTATTGTATTGTTCTTTTGGCCTACTAATTGCAGCTCTGTAAAGAAAGTTCCATTTGTCAGTGCCTCTCTCTTTACTTTCATTTTCAAAGTCAGTGAGAAGACGTTTGTAACTTAATTCATCAACATAACTTGCACCATGTAAAACTACAAGTTGTCTTTTATCATTTGTGTCACGAAAATGATTTGCAAATGCAATGAACGGTGCAAGACCAGTTCCACCACCCACACAAACAACTCTTCTGTTATCTGGTTCTCCATTTCGATATTTATCTTCAATTATCAAGTCATCACCGGTTGGATCACCAAGTAATACTTCATCACCAACACTGAGATA
>Ga0209360_1002882_pt1 | contig 9882 bp, 11 predicted proteins | sample SaaInlV_130m_DNA_3_FD_184651 | JGI IMG/M metagenome (GOLD analysis project Ga0209360, IMG submission 184651) | Marine microbial communities from expanding oxygen minimum zones in the Saanich Inlet - SI037_S3LV_130m_DNA (SPAdes) (version 2) | ecosystem: Environmental > Aquatic > Marine >... | reverse complement strand
ATTTGTAGTAAATAATAATTCCTTTCAACCTTGTTCAAAAATCTGGGGAGTATACTGGGATTATCTTTGTGTGTCATTACAACCAAAACTAAGAACGTTTGTGAGTCCACATACACAAAGACAGCAGGTTTGTTTTCCAACATACTTAAGTTCATAAAAATTATAACTCACTTATGGGATTATTTGGAAACAATTCTAACAAAAAACCTACTAAGAAGGAAGCATGGGCAGATATTAAAGAAAAAGGATTGGATCTTGAAACCCGAAAATATTTGGGAAAAAAAATCCTTAATCCACATCTTAAAGTAGAAAGACATGAAAAACCTAGCGATTCATATGATTACAAATACAAACCAAGATTTGGAAAATATAAAAAAACAACTCATGTTGAAGTTAAAGGAACTACTGCTAAACAAACTCAACCGCAAAAAGAATTCGAAAAAAATCATCCAAGATCATATGAGATTGAACGCGGAAGAACGGATGATACAGCTGCTAAATTAATGAAAGCAGGAAGAAAAATCAAAAGACAATTTGATGATTGATTTACTCTCTGATTCTATCACAAGTTGTTGTTGATCTTTACCGTTAGAAAAAGATCTAGGTATAAGGTTGAAATCTTGTTCTTATTTTCACAATAATAAACCAACATAGACGTAGCAGATAAGAAGAAGATAATTTTCCAGATAAAAATTTCATCCAGTTAGTTAAATATCATCTTCCAAGAATTTTCTTGCTTTTCTTAATTCATTTGATGTCTTACCCAATATTCCACCATCTTCCAATGAATCAAGAACTTTGTGTGCTTCTACTACATTGTCCCGATAATTTGATGGATCTTCACCCATATCCCTCATGTATTTTTTTTGTCTATCTGTTGCTGGAGGTATTTTTCCCATGGTGTATTAACAAATCCAAACTATAAAAAAATTTAAAAAAAATATCACAGCACTGACAAAATTAAGAGACATTTGCCATAATGGAATAACAAAGTAGTTTTGAAGTTTAACTAAAACTAAACTTACAGTATACTTGTCTTTGTGTACTATTACAACCAAAAGTAAGAATCTTTTATAATTATTGCAATAGTAACAGTTGCTATGATTGGAGTCATGGTTCCAAGTGGTTTTGCAGAATTTACATACCCCAAATCATATTTGGAAAAAGAATTATTCGACATACGTGTTGACAGGTATTTACCAAAGGAATCAGAAGTGGGTTCATTTCGATCTGCAAGTACGGGTAATACTTTTGATTCATTGAAACAAGAATACTCTGATGGCTCTGCAAAAGTGCTAGTAGTAGTTGAGAACTTTCAAACAAATGACGATGCTATAAAACACAATGAATCCAAGATAAACAAAATTTTACAACAAATAGAATTTTTTGCTGAAGAAGTTGAATGGTTTTGGGGACCATCTGGATGCACAATGATTTTAGACAATAGTCAAAGTTTAAACGGGTTTGGCCCAGACACGTATCAAGCAAAATGTGTATTGGATAATTATCGAATCCAAGTTTATTCCTTTTCTGGGGATGAGGAATTGGTAAAAAAATATGTAGATAAAATTATAGAAATCATTGTCCAGAGACCACAAAACAATAACTCTGCAACAACAGAGACTTCTGGAGGAATAACATGGAAAGGGGCACCTAATTCAGAACAAGATGGAATGTATTTTGATGGAATCTCGAGTGATACACGTCTAGTTTGTGGAGTGGGTACTATCCCTCAAGATGGAAAGTGTGTATCAAAAGAATCTCAAGAAGAAGGTGGCGGTTGTCTAATTGCTACTGCAACTTATGGCTCTGAAATGGCCACAGAAGTCCAACAACTACGAGAATTACGTGATAATACCTTACTAAACACAGAATCAGGAACTGCATTCATGGGAACATTCAATGACATTTACTATTCCTTTAGCCCAACAATTGCAGACATGGAAAGAGAACATCCAATGTTTAAAGAAGCAGTCAAGTTAGCTATTACTCCAATGATTTCATCTCTATCCCTAATGGAGAATGCTGAATCTGAATCAGAAGTATTGAGTATTGGAATTTCAGTAATTATGTTAAACCTTGGAATGTATCTTGGGGTTCCAGCTGTTGTTATAATTGGAATTAGAAAGAGAATCTAAAAAGACACTCCGCCCTACCGTTACGGATTGAAAAGGAAATACTCTTTTTTAAAATCAGAAATAATTTTATGAATATTTTACTTGATTGTTAATAACGTAATTTTTAGAAAACCCAACTTTAGTCAACTTTTCAATATTAAAACTAAATTTTTTTTATCCAAATTTAATTTTCTTCATCTAATTTTTTACTTTCTTCTTCCATCTTTCTAATTTTTTCTTCATTAATGGCAATTTGTTTATCAATTTCTGTAATGCTTCCTTTTTGTGATTTTTCTGTAGATACTGGCGTAGATGATGACACTGGGGATTTTTTACGAATATTCTTCTTAGATACAAATGCAATTGAGATTCCTATGGTCACTACTATTCCCACTATTATGAAAACAATATTGCCAGATGTATCTTCTAGTGTAAAACTATAGAATGGTGATTTACAATCATTGTCATTTGTAGGACATATTTTAAAAAATTTAGTTCCTGAAGAATCCCAATCCCCTTTCCAATCCCTTACAATATCATAATGAACACCGCCATCTGTTTTATCATTGTGATAGAATGAAACATCATATCTGCAATTGTTTGCATCTGGATTATTCCAAGTTATTGTAAATGATTCACCTCTTTCTACAGTTTTATCCCATTTTGGAGAATTTTTTAATGTACAGTCAATTGAAGTGTTTATCAATTGGAAACTATGGAACTCAGAATTAGATTTACAATCATTGTCATTTGTAGGACATATTTTAAAATATTTGATTCCTATGCTATTCCAACTACTACTATCAAGATCAATTTTATTTGTGAACACACCAGCACCACTTTTGTCCGCACGATAGTATGAAACATCATATCTGCAATTGCTTGTATCGGGATTGTGCCAAGTTATTGTAAAGTCTTCATTTCTTTCTATTTTCTTATCCCATTTGATGTTGGTTGCTGTACAATCGTTCTGATATTGTTTATTTTGATCTGAGGTAATTCCATATCCGAATTGCTTACCTAATACTCCATCTGCTATTCTGATATTTACTGAATCTATGTACATGTACTTGTTGCCTTGTTGAGCTACTACTGTATACATTCCATCTTGTGACCATAGAGGTCCTCCAACTGAAATGACTGTAGCAAAGTAACCGTTTGATCTTGGGGATATTTGATCAATACTGACTAGATTACCATTCGGAGCCTTTACCGTAAATGTGATATCATTATTGGCGTTACTAGTTTGACCAGTTATTTCAATAGTATCTGATCCTTCAACAGCATTTGCTGAAATAGACAATCCCGCATCAATTCCTAAAACATCCGTACTGCCACTAATTATCATTACAACACTGATTGTGAAAATTAATGTAATACACAATGAATATCTAGACATTTTCATCACCTGTTTCTGCTTCTAACCATTATTCCAATGTAGTTTTTTATGATTTCTCTTTTGTTTGCCAACTCCTCAAATACTTCTGTAATGTCAATTAATGGCCTTTGTATTGCTTCTTGATTTACATACCCGTTCAAAAAATCATGCCAATCCTTTCTTCGTTCAAATGATTCATTGTCCTCGTTTTCATCTTTTACTACTGATGTGCTTTCCCATAGTAAATACAACCCTAACTGCAATGTTTCTGGCGGCAATAGGTTATGATCAACATTGACAATTGGTGGGGGCCCATCAGGGTACATTTCTTTAACTGCCTTCTCTGAAATCATAAAATTCCAAACATCGTATCTTCTTCGTACAAATAATTCTGTTATTGTTTTATTTGCTGTTTGAAATGATTTCCATTCTTCATCTGTGGTATTTGCAAAAACCATGTTGTGTAATTCTTCTGCTGCATCGTCACCGTATTGTTCTTTTACGTGAATTCCTGCATTTCTCATTTGATGATTTAATAATAGACATTCATCAATTTTTGATAAATTCATCTTTAACTTACTGGTATTAGCTACTTCTTTAACTTTTTTAGAATTGTCTTTTTCTTTTGAAGAATTATCTTTATTTGATACGGGCTGTGAATTGGTAGCTGATTTCTTCTCCTCTAATTCTTTCTCTGCTTTTTCTAAACGTTTTTGTGATTCTTCTAATTCCTTTTCTTTACCTTCCTTATCTTTGTCATCTTTTTGCTGTTCCAATCTTTTCAAATAATCAGCTTCATAATCTGTGAATTGATCTTCTGTTTCTGGAGTTTTATTCTCTGACTCATTAGAACTGGAAGTTATGGGAGTTTTATTCTCTGACTCATTAGAACTGGAAGTTATGGGAGTTTTAGGCTCAATTGTATCTAGTTCTGGAGGTAATTCACCTTGTAATTCTTTAATTTCAGGTGCGTCTGGAAATTTATCTTCTAAATTTGTGATGTAACTTTTTGCTTCACCGTACCTTGCTTGAGAAATTAAACATTTTGACATGGAATACAATGCTTGACCATAGTTGGGATCTTTTTTGAGAATTTTTCTTAATTTACTTTCAGCCTTTGAATATTTTCCTTTAGACATTAATTCATTTGCTTCTCCTACTGCAATTTCATTATCATATTGTTTTATCAATTCTTTTGAATCATTTTTATCAACATAAGTTTCTAAAAGACACACATGACATACCAGTGTAATTTCTTTTTTTCCAGAACCTACTGACACAACTGAATAGTGTTTTGTTTTTGTAATGTGGTATCGAAATGTATGGTGTGTAGTTTTATTACATTTTTGACAATGTATCTCCCTTGACTCCATGTCTCTATACGATGCATCTTGATTAGACCAATGTACAAACAAGATTTTTGTTAGATGTGATATTTAATAAGATTTTCCAACATTCTTGATGTGTAAGATCTTTTTTGGGAAATAGATTTATGCATTTTTTTTTATAAACTCAAAAAACCTTTTATCATTTTATCACATGTTAATTTATTGTCAAAATTATTCATTATTCTGGTTTTGTTTTTGATAAGTGGAATTTCAGTATCCCTTATTTCTGTTCAGGCACAACAAGATTATGCCATCCCACAATGGATTAAAAATAATGCCGGATGGTGGGCAGATGATTCCATTGATGATGAATCTTTTGTGAATGGAATAAAATATTTGATAGAATCAGGAATTATGGAAATTAACATAGATTCAACAATTCAAGATCAAGGAGACTTTTACCTTACTTACAAACCAAATCCAAATTCCCCATATACTGGTGATGACACTGCAATTGCTTGGGTAAAAAATGTAGAACTTTTGGAATTTGAAATAGCATTTCTAAATGAAACTTTTCGCTTACCCTATAATGTAGAGATTGTAGCTCAAGAATGTAATGAGATAAATGCATTTTATGATTTAGAATCTAAACAGATTGTGATATGTTATGAATTAGTAGATGGTATTTTTGATGATTATTATTATTATTATGGTGAGGATGAAAATTTTGATGTAGATGCATGGGGAACATATTCGTATAATGTATTGGATTTCATATTTTTCCATGAAGTCGGTCATGCATTAATTGACGTATATCAATTACCAACAACAGGATTAGAAGAAAATGTTGCAGATCAATTTGCTTCCTTGATGTTATCTTATACATATGATGAGAATACTGGAGATTATTCTATAGGTCAAGACATGTTGTATGATGTTGGAACTTGGTTTTGGATTTCAGATGAACTTTATTATGACAATCCTGAGGATTATGCATTTTGGAGTACTCATAATTTAGACATACAGCGTTTTTACAATATTTCCTGTTATGCATATGGTTCAGATCCACAATATAATCAAGATTTAGTTGATGAAGGGTGGTTGCCTGAAGATCGTGCATATTGGTGTGAAGATGAATATTTAGCTATGCAGAATGGATGGAGTAATCTTTTAAAAGATTTTGATAATGATTTTTTTGATTAATGGAAAATTGAGGATATCTTTTTAAGTTAATTATTGTTAATTGTGTTATTGAGAAAATTATTTTTTAGTTTAATTATATTATTTTCTATTTCTATGCTTGTTCCAATGTCGTTTGGAGAATTATATTATAATAATGAATACTCTTTTTCTGTTCAATATCCTGATGGATGGAGAGTAATAGAGTATGCAGATATTGAAAACGGAGTTTCATTTAGCGATGGTGTTGAAAAAGGAAGTACGTGGTCACTATGGGAATCAAATATCAGTGTCTATTTGTTATCCGAAATGGGTGAAAAACTTTCAGATTATGAAGAAAAAAAATGGCAAAGAGAATCAAGTAAAGAAATGTGTGATGAAGCCACAAATCATGAAACGGGTTTTCGATGTTGGTCATTTAAAATAATTAGTCAAGTTTCAGGAAAATCTTTGAATGGCTACCCAACAATGCTCACAAAATCTACTGAAACCCGTAATTATGTTGATTTATCAAAAAATATCCCAATGATAGTTCTTGAAAAATTTGTTTATGTTGGTGAAGACATTTGGGTAATATATGCAGAAACAGATGCAGATATGTTCTCAGAATACGAAGACAGAATTTATGCTACAATGAACTCCTTTAGATATCCTGCATCACCACCTGTTGAAAATTCATCAGATAATGGTGGTGGATGTCTCATAGCTACTGCAACTTATGGTTCTGAATTAGCACCACAAGTTCAACAATTACGAGAACTAAGAGATAATCAATTGTTACAAACAGAATCTGGAACTGCATTCATGAGTACATTCAACGATATCTATTACTCATTTAGCCCAATAATTGCAGATTATGAGCGTGAAAATCCATTATTCAAAGAAGCAGTCAAGCTTGCAATCACCCCGATGATTACTTCATTGTCACTAATGGAGAATGCTGAAACAGAGTCCAAAGTATTGAGTATTGGAATTTCAGTAATAATGTTGAATTTGGGAATGTATCTTGGGGTTCCAGCTGTAGTGATTGTTGGAATTAGAAAACGATTCTAACTACAACTCATATAACAGATATTAATTATTATTTTTCATTTTTTCTCCATATCCACTAAGACACATCAAAAACAGATTCTATTCTTGGTGATAGTGTTTTGTATTATAGATAATTACTATAATTATTTCCCGTATTCTCTCTACTCTCCTTCAAATTATCCAATATCTCTAGGAACAATTCAATTCATTATACATCTGTTAATTTAGAAGATTATACTGCAGGTCTCTTTGTGATGAATGTTTTTGTATCTATTGTAGTTCTTATGTAAATTCCAGCTGATGAACATAATTTATCCAAATACCTCTTTGCAGTTATTTGAGATACACCTACTACCTGTGCCCCCGAATTAATCAGGTCTTTTTCTTCCCATTTACCATGTTCATCTATTGTTTCTTTTGTGTATATGATGAATTTTGGTTCTTTAGCTTTGTTAATCATTATCTCTGTAGGAATTGTTGATAGATGATAATTGTCGGTGTTGTGATTGTTGGTTACACGCACACACACATTGTCGAATGGTTCTCTTTCAGATAATCTAGGGTTCTTTTTGTAATTGCAGGGATAACAAAGTAACTGTAGGTTATCAGGGTATGTGTGATTATTGTTGTTATCTATATGATCAATGACTAGTTTCCTCTTTCTTTTTGATATGTTACACATCTGACAATAACTCCCGTCTCTTTTTGTAAGGAATTTGAACCACTTTTTTTGGTCTCTACTATTCATGTTGCACATGCTATTGTCTCCTTTTTGTGCCTGTGATACCTACTAGTTTTACGTAATACTTGATTGCAGCAATAGCATCTAGGTAAATTAGTTATCCAGTAATTACTACACGTACTGCAATACTTTTGTCCATTACCATATCCTATGATAAACTGTGAATCCAGATGATTTTCAGTTTCACAATTTCCTTTACATCTAAAAGGCATTTCTAAAACATATGTGGAATGGATAATATTCTAATAATCAGAATAAATCTTCTTTCGTAGAATTCTAGATTCTGCATCTAACTCTAAGAGTTTTCTATCATTTTGGGATTTTATCTCTAAGAGTTTGACTAGTTTTTCTTTGATTGAATTTGTCATCATCTGATTTTAAAATTAATTAACAAGGATTGCTTAGAATATTTGTCAAAAGCATTACGTTTTAGACACGAGATGGAGCTATTACAAGTAGTTTCCATTTCACTTTTTATTCTAAATTTTCTTAACAATGTTTTAATGAACTTTTTTGAGTTCAAGGGTTTTACATCACATAGCTTATGGTATGATGGTTGTTCTAAGGTTCGGTTAAACATACGAACTTCTTAAGTTTGTTTTCGGTATTTATGCATATAGCATAAAATTCAACATTTTGTTTTTGACATTTACATTTTATTTTTAAAATCTATTCAGATTTATTTTTTAATTGCAATTGAAGTTTTTCAATCTCTTTTTCTTTGATTACATTATCAACTCGTATATCGGACATTTGAGATAAAACATCTTCTAACATTTTCACGTGTTTAATTGATTCTTGTTGTTGCTGTTCTAGCTTTGTTACTCTTTCATCAGAATCCACAACCTCAATTCTTTCATAAACCATTAAATGATTTTCAGAGCGAATAAAGTTCTTGAGAAACTCACCTTCTGGATCTATGATATATTGTGCCAGATATTCATCATGTCCAATGTATGCATGTCCCCAAGGTTTGTCAATAGCAATGGCACATTGAGTAGAAGCAAATTTTCTAATGGAATGAATTGTTTTCTTGTGTCGTCCATTACTAGGGTATTTTTCACCAAATTCAGGATGTGTTTTAGATAATTTCTTTCGAATATCTGCAAATGCACCCTCATATGCCCCCTTTGAGTATTCAGGATCTTCATTTGTTCCAAACATTAACTCACCATCCTTTTTGCTTCTATACAGTCGAAGAAAACTAGGTTCTGTCTCTTTTGTAATATAACAAGTTCTTTCCTGATTAGTTTTAGTATCATTGGCAAGAATATTGATTTCTATTCGTTCACCTGTTATACTCACCTCATTCTTTCTCAACTTACAAAATTCTTGAATCCTCATTCCAGTATCTTTTAGAACCATAAATTGTAATTTTTTCTCACTAGATAGAGCATCTAAAAATAATCTCATTTCTTTTGGTGTAAATGCTACAGGTTTGTCCTTACCAGCTTTTGGTATCTTTACATTTCGTCGTATTTTACTTGCAGTGATTGTTGTTTCAAAAATATCATCTAGTATCACTCGAAGTGAGGACACATACAATTTGATTGTGTTTGAGTGTTTTGTGCGAATTGTATCTTTGATACAGTTGTTTTTACCACGATAGTATGTTATTTCAGGATGATCAACTAAACACCATTGAACAAATGCATTAAATGCAACAATGATTTTAGTATCTGTTTTTCCATTTTCATCTGGTGTAGATAACTCATTTAGGATGGTTTTACTTGTTGTTCCATATTTTTGATTACAAAAGTGATCAAACTGCTTGAGTGCCATTTCATACGTTGATCTTGTGCTTTTGCTTTGACAATTATTTAGGAACTCATCAATAGTTCTTTTGTCATCTATGTATGTCATTAAAGAACAGAGATATTGTTATAGTAATAAGACACAAAGTAAAGAATTAAGCTATTCTTAAGATTTTAAAATAAATGAAAATTTAGTTTTGTGCTTTAGCTTCTATTTCACTGTATTTTTCTAAAATTGCTGTAAGTGCAGTTGAAACTGGGACATTGTTCATCTTTTTCTTTTCTGCAAGAAGTTTTTGGTATGCATCTAGTGTAATGTATACTGGAATTGAACCATTTCCTTCAAGTAGTC
>Ga0209360_1002836_pt1 | contig 9976 bp, 9 predicted proteins | sample SaaInlV_130m_DNA_3_FD_184651 | JGI IMG/M metagenome (GOLD analysis project Ga0209360, IMG submission 184651) | Marine microbial communities from expanding oxygen minimum zones in the Saanich Inlet - SI037_S3LV_130m_DNA (SPAdes) (version 2) | ecosystem: Environmental > Aquatic > Marine > Intertidal... | reverse complement strand
TCTAGAATCGTTGATATCCAATCAGATATATGACTAGGCCTGCAGTGCTTGTACCTGCTACATCCACATCAAATGTTATTACACCATTGATATCCATAGTATTATCTGATATTACTGCTGGGACTACTGCTGTTCTTGAGGTCTTTTCAGTGGCGTCTATTGTTATGGCTGTTGATAGTATGTCTAGGGCATTCTGTTGAATTTGTATACTAGGGTCCCCGCAAGAAGAAGCTGTGGCAACTGTTGCATATACATCAGTTAATGTGAAACAATAGGGAATTTGCCATTCATATTGACCATTACCCGTAGCTACCGCTACACAACTGGCACCAAAGTGTACCATGAATGTCTCTCTAAGAGCCCTGGATTCATATTTTGTACACACCGCATTGTATTGTAATACATCACCAGCTACACCACATGTGTCCTTTATTATATTACATGACGCCAGGTCTATAGTCTTAGACGTGAGGGTTGCTGTGGCACAGTTAAACGTAAAAGTATCTGCGGCACCTATCCCTGGTATAGTCGCTACCGCACACGCTGCTAATATAGTGGTTTTAATCCTAACCTTTTGAACTCCAGCGTTAGGTTCCTGTAAATATAAAGCTGTTAAACCAGTACAATCTGATTGAAAGTTAATCTCATTATCCTCATTAATACAAACTGTACTACATGCATAACATGCATTATTAACATTTTGATTATTAAATAATCTACTGTATCTTCTTAGATCTGGAGCACCGAATGTAACACATGTACCTATACAACAGTCAGTTTTCTCGGGCCAATTAGCCATTAGTTTCTTCTCCCAGGTTCATTAGTTGGGTTTAATTCTGGATATTTGTTAAGTAATGCTGATTCTTCTTCATCTGTTAATTCTCTACTAAATCTAACATCTCTTACAGATCTGTCACCTCTATTCATTTCTATTGACATACCTACTCCATCCAGGCCAGGTATATTTATCCTAATCCAGTCATTTATGTCACCTGCGTCTTCTACATCCTTCTGGAAAACATTGTGTTGGAATGCACCCATGATTATATATACCCAATTATCATATATAAAGAATTATACATACATCTTCACCAATGAATAACAGTTAGGGCAAGATTTTATATCTAATCCATACTCATCTCTTTGGCTTAGACCTGTACCACATTCACATTTACCACGTCTTATATGTATAAAGTTCCAGCATCTATCACAATATACACAATTATTTTTAGAATGTTTTAGATAGTCAATAAATGATAGTTTGGATTCTCTATTATAGTTTAAACACCTATCACATATAGGATAAAATCCTTTAATCTTACCTATGACAAACTGAATTATTCTATTCATTTTAATCCGTTCCTAATGCTGATAGGTTTGAGCCTATAGCATATAGACCTGACGTTGGATAAACTTGAACGTTATCATATTGATTAGATGTATTAACCCATTTAGCCACAACTTCTGCCCTTGACGGAGCTGTTCCTGCTCCTGCTACTACATTTTCTGCCATGTGAATTATAATTAATTTTTCTTCTGCTGAAATATTAACAGCATAAAATACATGGAAAAAATCAAGGTTATTAACTTGAGCAATAATATTGGTTTGTGATGTTCTTACTGTATCTGTTCCACCATCATTTGATTCCCTTGAAGCGTAATTTGAACCTGTGTCTATTGACGAACTACCAAATCTTATTCTAGCGTTAGTTGATGTGGATTTGATTACATGAGATAAATTAACATTAAATATGGTAGATGTTAAATCAGATATTGTAACTCCTGCATTTGTTCCTGTTAATGTGTCAGGTGTTCCATTCTTAGCCCAAGCCATTTTAATTCCCCCATAAGTGACACTCATTGTGGCACTTTTTACATAGTGATATTCCGTTATTGATGTTTAACATTAACTGTGGATAGTTTTTCTTATGAATGATATGATGTGAATTAACTGCAATTTCTCCACAATTTTGGCAAATATTATTATCTCTTTTCCTTACTGATTTACTCCAACTTAGAAGATACCATTTAACTTGAGATAATGTCATATTAATTTCATCTCCTAACTTACTGAATATTCTATTCTTGTTTTCTATTGCTTTCTCTGGGTGTTTTTGATAAAATCGTTTTACAGTTTCACTATGTTTAATTTTCCCCTCTGGGGTTTGTCTTTGTTGTTTTAATGTTTTAAGATAATATCTAGCATTACTTTCCTTACCACATTGTTTCCTTTTTTCTAAATCTTTGTAAGGCATAATTAGTCAGAACCCCATATTCTTAGTTTAGATGTATCATTATGCGTTCCTGCACTCCAAAGAAAATCTAACTCTGTAATCTGTGATGATGTGTTTGCCCACTTACCAACAACTTCCTCTCTATGTGGAGCCGTTCCTGCTCCTGTGGTATCTACACTAATAGATTGTTGTATGTATAATTTCTCGTTTGCTGAATTATTAATTATAAAGAAATTGGTTAATGTTTGAAGATGCTGATGTGCAATTTCTCCACCTATGTATAATCGTCTGATAGCAGTTCTTGTTCCCTCGCCTGAACCATCATAATTTTCCCTGCTAGAATAATTGCTTCCTGTGTCGTTATTGAAATTTAATTCATAGTTTGAATTTCCTGTCCTGTTTTGGTCAGAATATATTTGTCCCCATAGATATTTTTTTGCTGTAAAAGTTCCACTTGATAAAGTTGCACTTCCACCTGCTGCATCTACACTTGCTAATGGTTCCCAAAAGTTTGTAGTATGTGTATCAGTAGGATCCCAACCTAAAACTACAAGTTCAGACCCACTATCATAATTAACAGAAGCATGGAATACAGATAATACATCTAATGGATTTGAAGTGTTTGTCCATTTCCCTGCTAACTCTGTTCTATTTGGTGCTGCTCCTGCTCCTGATGCTGCTATAACATTACTATGGGATATTAGTAATTTTTCTTGAGCTGACCGATTAGCAATATATCCATTAACAAAAACAGAATTATCCGTTCCTGCGTTTTGTGAAAGTCTTAATGCTGATGTTGATGTTGTTGTATATTCTGTACCATCCAAAGCACGTCTATAAGCATAATTACTACCTGTGTCTATTGTAGAATTACCCATTCTCATATCAATATCTATTCCTGCTGCTGTTCCTTTAATATCGACTAAGAATTGATAGTATCTTTTATCTGCTAATGAAGTTACATCAATATCTGTTCCTGCACTTCCCAAAGTAGTCCTTCCTAGTTCTACCCATCCACCTACTCCACCTGCTCCACCAAACTGTAAAAATGGATTAACAACAGTAGTTGCCATCAGGTTTGATATCCTATAATATATACCTTAAGTCCTATACCCGTGGTCGTATTACCTACTTTATCTATATCTATAGTTATTTCTGCATCGTCTGCTAGTGCTGTGTCTGTTACTCCTGGGGCTGTAGCTGCTGTCGTACTTGTTGTTTCTGATGCGTCTATTGTTATTTTATTAGTAGCCATAATAGTAGTTCCCCCGTCATTAATATCTACTGTGACTAGACATGCACCAGTGGCGGCTGTATTTAATGATGCCCTGACATCTGTTACTGTAAATGCATATGGCATTCTAAATGTGGTCTTTGCTGTACCTGTAGTTAAACATGATGTCTCATCTGAAGCTGCTAATATAAAGGCCTCCGTTTTAGCACTTATTGCCAATTCTGATAAGGCCATATTTTTTCTTAAATTAGTGAATGTTATCTTCTTTGTGGCAGCTGGACATGATACATCTACTATTGGTATTAGGTCACAGGACTCTCCTGTGGCTAGGGCACATAATGCGGTTATCTTTGAATCGGCCATATCACTCTAATAATATATTGTCTCCATCCTCTAAAAGGATTGCGTATCCTGTCTCCTGTAATAGGTTTTCTGGGTCTGCCACAGCCACATCATATCCACTAGTGGTGTATCCAGACTCTGTAAATCCACCCACAATTGTATCTGAACCATATATAACACCACTATTATATGCGTTTTGATTGTATATACCTGGACTCACAATAGTTACTGTTATACCATCTACTAAGCATAATGTCTCTACAAATACGGTATCACATAGAGTGCCTGTTATCACGTTAAAGTCATCAGTCATACATAATACTTCCTCTAATTGCTCTGAACATCTTATTGATTTTACTTCTGTTATGGCTCCCTCCAAATCGTGTAATTTCTCTATAATCTGTTTCTCATATTCGAGATCATCAAATTTGAACTCACCCACCAATACATCAGTTTTCATTTCTGGGTATCTCCATGTCAATGATTTAACTACAAATGAATCATCTATTGATTTAATATCATTAACAACTCTCACTACATCTCCTTCATTTAATGAGTTCTTCATTGTGCCTAATTCTAGTTTTAACGATGCTCTAATTTCCTTGAACCTATTTAGATACCCATTGATGAATCTAATACCATCATTTCTAGTCCTAATCCAAGGCATGACAAGTCTCTTACTATGTCTTCCATATAATACTATACTTGATTCTTTCTCACCTCTTATGAGTAAAGGTAATTCATATTGATATTCAACAAGTATATTACAGGCACCACATGCAGGTGCACATGTGAATGTTATTGATTTTTGTATAACGCATGTGTTATAATCATCCTCTGGTGTTTGTTCAACACATGATATTAAAACTCTACTTGATATTGCACCATGACATATTATGAATTCTGTTTGACATCCATCACCACTGAATGATTGAATTGCTGTATATTTCTTATTCTCACCTATAACTAACAAATCATTGATTATTTCGGTATCATCTTCTACATCCTCAAAATTTCTAACATTACCCCCATGTGTGAATACAAAGCATGTGTTATTAAATGCAGAGTCATGTATATGAAACTGATTAAGTGCATCTGTATGAAATGTTCTTCCTGATAATTGTGTCATATCCCTTATTATATCTATCAGCTTACCATCTGCATTATATCTTGATATGATTATACCACTACATGTCCCGTGTATATGTGGTATTAATGAAGTATTTGCACGTACAAGATCTTCTATTATAAATTCAGGTGATCTACAGTTATATTCTTGTGCTCTCACTTCTGTTATACCTAGGTCTGCTCCAAATGACTGTGCTACTATGTTTTTCTTTAATATTTCTTTTGTTACTTTGGTAGCATTTCCCCCGAATTTCATTACTGATGTTGAGGTCACACATGAGTATACCCTTGTTGCCTGTACCGTATTTAACGATTTCCCATACAATCTTAGTGTGTTTATATCTCCACAGAAATAGGCTGTTTTGTTATGGTTTGTTCCTATCATCATAGCAGGGGCACATAATGTTAAATTAGACCCAACAGTTGCTGTGTTTTGTTCAACATTATCTACATCCAAATGAACAGTATTACAAGAATCTCTATACACCCTAATATAATGCCAATCAAAATCATTATACAGCGTACCACATGTCTTTATTAGGTTTCCATCTATCTCTGCTACTATATCACCAACTGCTAACCTATTAACAGATATGGCAAATCCGTTACCTGATAATGTTCTTCTTGCAAGTAAGTATTGTGTAGTACAACTTTGGAATCTAGTCCATAATGATATATCAAAATTACCAGTAAAATCATGATCAGTTGTGTATGGTATCTCTGCAAATGAATCAATACCATTGAATCTCATAGCACATCCAGTTCTACCTGACACATGTGACTGAATTCCTTTATTAAATACGGATCTATTATCCTCCTCTGTTATTTTTTTGGAAGCCCATATACTTACATCATCCATAGCACCCAAATATAATGGAGTACCATCTGCATATGATGCTATTGTAACCAATGAACAGTTTAATGTACAAGTTGTTAAATTATTAGTTATTACTCCTTTTGTATCAGCATCTCCATTTATGTATATTGATATAGCTGACCCCCCACACCCAGGAATTCCATTATATGTTACACCCAAATGAACCCAGGCACATGTATTGATTGAAGTATCACCTCTTATATGTAATTCACTTGAACACGCTGTACTTGTTATCCTAATTTCTGGTCTACCACATGAATCTAAACTAACTTCCCATCCTTTATCAGTTGATACTGTTGCTTTTTTGGATATTATAGGAACACTAACATCTGATGTTTTAACCCATGCAGATACACTAAATGGTGTTGTTTGATCAAAATCATAAACACATTCTGCTCCTACGGTAACATAATCATTACAACCATCAAAATCTATAGCCTTTGTATTTAACTTACCACAAGTACCTACTGGTGCACCATTTCCTATTATACATGCTTCTCTATAACCATCTGATATTATGGTGCATGATGTTGTACAGAATTTTAATTGTAGGTCCCTACGTGTGGTTGCTATTGCACCATATCCATCATTATCTAATCCTGATTCATCTAAAACTTCACCCTGGAAGTTGTACATGCCTACAATACAATTAAGGTCTACGGCATCTTGTAATATTTTTATCTCATCACTAACACAAACGGAAGAACCTGCTGGGAATACCAATATAGATTCATCAATAGCTCTCTCTCCTTCTAATTTTACCTGGGTTTCTATTACTGGTGTCGTGACATTATTTACTAATACCTTTACTCTTGCCATCTCTATTCACTTGCTACTGCATCGCCTGCTATAAAGTCTAATGCGGCAGTATATGTTACTGGTGTCGCAGCAGATTTAGTGAAAGAGATTCTTCTAATATAACCTTGTCTTGCTATACCATCAACTAATATTCTATATTTAGCCTCAATACTGTAAGGTTGAAATACATTTAACAAATAGTCAAGTTGTTTTGCAACTGTATTTACAGGATATATATCAGAACATGCATCACAGGTAAGTGAGTCTGGTGTACATGGATTACCATTAATATCAGCTAAACATGTCAATGTCCATGATACGTTTATAGATAACCTATTACCCTCTGCTTTTACTAATATATTACCAAAGTCCTCTGTTTCTGGGATAGGAAAGTCTCCTGCAGGGGATTCCATATTAAACTCTAGGCTTTCAAAATTATTTATAGTTATAGCCGTACCATCAGGTAGTAATCTAGAATTACTACAATTGGCAGTATCACATGTTACTACTGCAGCACCTGCTGAACAATCAATACCTTCTACAGTAACACCATCAAATCCTAACACTTCTCCATTTGCGTTCAATTTTCTTACAAAGTCTGGTCCTGAAACCTTGGTTATAACTATATCACTCATACAATACCAGCCCTACTTGTTGATTCTTTCAATAGTCTTAAGATAGTTGGTTTGAGTTGTCTCTCTACGTCTTGTACATTGCTTGCGTTAATAGTAATATTGAAAGTGTTTCCCCCTGTTGAACCACCTTTACCGTTTAATGGTACAACTGCCTCTGGACCTGACTCACCCATAAGATATCCTTTACCAGTTTTTTGTCCAAATCCTAATACAGGCTCGTTTAATATACCACCCTTTGCAAGTTTGTGTAAAGTCTTTATCTGACCTGTTTGGTGTAGATTTTTATAATATGAATATGCTGCTGGTGATAATGTCTGTGTAGTTGTATGTCCTGTTGATTTACCATCTGGTCCATACCATGCTATAAAGTATTTTTTAGAGTTAGGTGCTTGTATATTACCTTCTGTATCTTTTATCCATGAATCATATGCTCCACTATTTCCAAGTGCTCTCTCTGAACCAGTTGCATCATCTTTTTTAGATTGTATATTGGCTCTAGCTAGAACGGATGTCACTTTTTCCACAAGACTCGACATCATTGATGCAGCACTACCTGCATTTTTTTCTATATCATTAAAATGACCTTCTGTTGTAAGCATATTAAATGCAGATGTAATTGAACTTGTCTTTATGTTAGATGATTGTCCTTGTGATGCCGTCATATCCTCTCCCATATTTTGCCATCTGGACAATATGTCTAGGGCTGAACCATTTGTTGCTTCTGTGTGTTCTTTTATTTCTTTAAAGTCATCTGATATTAGCTCCCCGAAATCACCTGTACATGCGTAAGCCATGAATGGGCATGTACCTCCTTGATTACCTCCAGTAGGGGATGTGTTGTTTGTTCCCATAGCACCTGGGAATTGCCATTGTCTACCGTTATCCTGTCCTGAGAAAAAGTCTTTTATTAATTCCCAATTATTATCTCCTGCTTTATCACGATTCTCCATATAATCAGCATATCCTTTATCCTGTGCTAATACGTAAGGTTCTATTAGATTCCAAAATACCATCTCACCGGCCATTTGAGGACCTACACTTTTAACTCCACTTTTCAATGCACCTTTAAGTGCTTTAATTATATCATCAATACTCATGGTACTACTTCCTAGACCTGCAGGTGAATTTGGTTTCTGAAACCATTTTTGTATATCTTTAAGTGGATTCCATCCAGTAGATCCACCTTTAGGTCCTACTTTTTTAGGATTAGTTAGTATGTCATCTATTGGATTGTTAGCAAGCATTACATCATCGAATGTTCTTACTATTATATCAGCAAGTTTTTTAGGTACACCTTTGAATGCTTTTGCAATATCATCACCTAAAGTTTTGAATTTATCTGGTATTGTTGTTTTAAAGAATTCACTCATTTTTAACCATGCTGATGATAATGATTTACCTACATTTGCGAATACATTATTTATTATTTTATTAACTGACATAAACACTTCTTGTATTTTGTTAAAGAATCCAGTCATAGTTAGTTTTAAATAATCTGGGACATTCTTCATACTTGAGAATGCTGCAGTTAATTTACCAAGGAAAGTACCAATATGAAGAATCATATTATCTATCATAGTTGCACCTGTTCCTAAGAACCATGCATTCATTTTACCTAGGAATGTCATTAATGGTTGCATTAGAGACTCATGGAATGATATTCCACCTCCTCCACCTGTACCTGCAGATGGTATTTTACTATAATCTCTTTGTTCTGCTCCTATGAACTCTATTGGTGTTAGTGCACCTTCTGGTCTTTCTCCTTCTGGATATGTCATACCTGCCAACATACTTGTATTTTCTGGGTTATTACCGAAGAATGCGTTTAATCCACCATGTATTGCTGCTACTATTGCTCCTATTGGGTCAGTGAATACATGTATTAATCCTAGTAATCCTTTTCCTAAAGAGTCCCCCCATTTCTTAGCAAGTTTAGCACCACCCTTGTAAGCTGGGATAGCAACTTTCTTTACAAACTCAATGAGTAAAGGTCTAAGTAAGAATCCTATAAAGTCTCCTATTGGTCTTAAGATTAACATAATACCTACATTAAGTAATTTTAACATTGCTTGTAGTAATGGTGATGAATCTATGATTAGTTTTGACATACCTGCACCTGCTAATAGACCTGCCCCGATACCGACAAGCATCATAGGTCTTGCTTTCTTTTCTAGAGTTCTGTTTTCTTCAATCTCTTTCATACTCTCCTCAAACTCTTCTTGTGTGATAGTTCCTTTACCTCTACTATTCTCTAACTCTGATACCATCTTACTTCTTACGTTTTCTCTGTCTTTCTTACCACTCCACATTGATCTTAGTTGATCAAACATGGCACCACCTGCAGATCCAGCTCTACCACCTACAAGACCACCAATCAATGAACCTGCTCTACCTGAATGTCCACCAGATCTTCTAAGTAATTCATTCTCTTTAGCAAGTAATTTCATTAAAGTTTGTCTATGCTGAGTCTGTTTCTCTAATGTCATGGCAAGTTTATGTGCATGTGTTTTACTGGCTTCATCTATTACGGCCATTTTCTTTTTTAAATCTAACATTACTTTTGCCCTTTTCTCATATTCATCAGCAGATTGATTAAGACCTGAAAACATACCTCCTGAACTACCACCTTTGAAAGTATCACTAAATCCTTTGGTTGCTTCTTTAAATGCCTTTACAAGTTTCTTTGTTAATTCCTGCTCGTCTACCTCAACACGTAGCTTATAATCTG
>Ga0209360_1002823_pt1 | contig 10021 bp, 5 predicted proteins | sample SaaInlV_130m_DNA_3_FD_184651 | JGI IMG/M metagenome (GOLD analysis project Ga0209360, IMG submission 184651) | Marine microbial communities from expanding oxygen minimum zones in the Saanich Inlet - SI037_S3LV_130m_DNA (SPAdes) (version 2) | ecosystem: Environmental > Aquatic > Marine >... | reverse complement strand
AGTTCATGCAGCTTGATGTTATCGCCTACGACGGTACTGACCTTAGTATGAACCCTGCTGAGTTTGAGCCCGGCGGAAAGCGTATGACAGAAATGCCATGGGATCGTAACAACGCTGAAGATGTTGCGGCTATTAATGAGGCGCGTCGTCGTACGTTCCACTTTGGTCGCTCTGCCGGAACGGATGTTGCTCCCTGGACAATCAAAACTGACGATGGTGGTGGTCTGACGGCAGACACAAGACGTCTGTCTGCAGCACCGCAATTGGCGCAAGGTCCGACAGAAGCTGGTTATTCAGGAGATGGTACCCGTGAAGTTTGGAAGCTCACTACCGGTGGTGGTTGGAGTCATCCGATCCACGTTCACTTTGAAGAGGGTGTGATCATCAGCAAAGACGGTCAGTTACCACCTATGTGGGAGATCGGTGCTCGTAAAGACGTATTCCGAATTGGTAATGATGAAGATGCTGCCCGTGAAATAGAGATTGCTTATCACTTCCGTGAGTTTGCAGGCAGTTTTGTAGAGCACTGTCACAACACGCAGCATGAAGATCACGCAATGTTGTTACGTTGGGATCTCGAGCATCCTGGGCAGGTCCAGTTGATGCCATCGGTAATCCCGACCTGGGATGGTGTTGAATACATCGATACGATTGCGCTGCCCACCTTCCGCGAAGGAAGTGGCGTTGGACCAGCGAGCGGTATACCAACCAATTAAAACCAGGGAAAACTTGAAACCTACCGGGGGGCATGTGAATGCCCCCCGGCCTTTCTTTAAAAATCAGCTTTTGCAATCACAAAGGCATCACCTTTGTAGGCAGTTTTTTACATCTAAAAGGTTAAAGTTAAGGGCAACAAAATCACCAGCCGTAATGATGACTGGAATTCCGAGAATAATCATGAACTCACAATTCGATCAAAAGAAAATGTTAAAGCGTCGGTTTAATTTGCTGGCCGCGGGGTTGACCGGTCTTTTCTGCTTTTCACCATTGAGTGCGATGGCTGATACTCAACATAGTGAAAAAGATCCTGTCGAAACAAAGCAGGATTTATCTGAACATAAACAATCTGCTGTAAAACATGCGCCTGCAACGAGAAGAAAAGCGAATGATATATGGGGTAAAGACTATTTCCCCAATATCGAATTAACGACTTCTAAAGGTGAGAAAGTACGTTTTTATGACGATTTGATCAAGGATAAGGTAGTCGCTGTCAATTTTATTTACACCTCATGTGGAGAGATGTGCCCGGTAGAAACTGCCCGCCTGAAAACTGTATCCCGAATACTTGGTGACCGTATGGGCAAGGACGTCTTTTTCTATTCGATAACTATCGATCCCGATCGGGATTCGGTTGCAGTTTTAGATGCCTATTCCAAAAAGTTCAAGACAGGTAAAGGCTGGACATTCCTTACTGGTAATGAAGAAGACATCAGGTTATTGCGCAAAAAAATGGGACTTTATATTAGTACCATCGATGAAGACGAGCGCGAGTTATCTGACCACAATGTGAATCTGGTGATTGGTAACCAGGCGCTTGGCCGGTGGGTTAAACGCTCACCGTTGGAAAACCCATACGTCATTGCCAATCAAATGGGCAACTGGTTACATAACTGGAAACTACCGCGTAAAAATCGAAATAAATACGAAGACGCACCCTTACTTCGCCAGATTTCTGATGGTGAAATGAAATTCAGGAATATGTGTACTTCCTGTCACGTAATAAGTGGTGGAATTGCAAAGATTCCGAATGCCCCGCAGATAGGTCCCGACCTTTTTGGCGTGGGTAAAGTTCGTGACCCACAGTGGCTAATTAGATGGTTAAAAGAACCGGATGTTATGCTGGCTGAAAAAGACCCGATTGCAGTTGCGCTAATAGAAAAGTATCAGGTGGTGATGCCGAACTTTAGTCTGTCAGAATCGGACGTTAAAAGTATTATTCAATATATGGAAAATGAAACCGTTAGACTGGAACAGGTCTCAGCAAAACGGCAGCAGAAAGAAAACCCTGCGCGTACAGTTTCAAGTTTATAAAGGATATTCAAACCCGGTACCAAGATGAGAATAGTGTTAGCTCAAATATTTAGTTTGCTGATTTTAGTCTATTCTGTCATCGGTCATTCAGTGCCGGTTGCAGCTAACAGTAGCCTGGTTGAAACCGAAGTAATCACGCTACTGGGTAGCGAGACACGGACACTTCCAAAATTTGAATTGATCGACCATCACCAAAAAACCTTCGGTAAAGATCGCTTAAGAGGCAAATGGAACCTGATGTTTTTCGGTTTCACCAACTGTCCGGATGTGTGTCCGACTACCCTCAGTGAAATGAATTCTATAGTGAACCAGATTCCTGCCAGGGTGCGGGATGAAGTGAAGGTGTATTTTGTGTCGGTTGATCCGGAGCGGGACAAACCCGAATTGCTTGCAGCCTATATGAGTTATTTTAATCCGGACTTTACCGCCGCTACCGCTGACCTGGATAAGTTGAAAATACTGACCTCAGCGTTAGGGGTATCTCATAAAACCAGGAAGAAGTCGGAAGGTGATCTAGCCTATACCGTAGACCATAGCGGCTATGTGGTGTTGATTGATCCAAACGTTCAATACGCCGGTTTATTTTTCAGTGATCGGGATAGTGTCGATGCGGTGGCCAGAGACCTGTCGAACCTTGTGACACAAAACAGTGATGAATAAAAACTATTCCTTTGTGTTCGTGAGAACGACGTTAATGGTGACAAGAATATTCTTGACCATGATGATCCTTTTCCCGCTGGCCAGTCAAGCTGACCTGGTGATAGCTAATGCGTGGATCAAAAATCTGCCGCCGACAGTACCGGTACGTGCAGCGTATATGAATATGAGTAACACGGGTCAGGAAGCGGTCTGTATTGTGTCTTTCAGCAGTGAAAAGTTTTCGAATATAGCGCTTCATGAAACCGTCATGAACGATGGCATGATGCATATGCAGCAGGTTACCGATTTAACGATCGCACCTAACCAGCAAATAATACTAGAACCCGGTGGCATGCATCTGATGATGCGGGCAAATGAACCAACACGCCCGGGTGAAAGTGTACAAATGACGATAAAATTGAGTGACGGATCGCATCAATCTTTGATGATGACCGTAAAGAAATAAATATCCTGAATCAATTATCGCCAACCTGATTTCCAAAGTTGCCAGGGTATCCTTGGCGAGGGTTATTTGGATGTCACCGATTGTGCCACAGTCTGAACGGGTCTAATGCTGCCGGACACCTCGTTAAGATAGATCAACTATCGACAGGGATGGTTGATACCAACGACCAAAGCCAGGGGTTAACCTGGATTCAAAAAAGCTGCCGTCGCGCCAGTGACAGAGCAACACTACCTGGTGGCCATTTGAGGTCAAATCGCAGCCACAGCTATCGCCGTTCGCTTTCCGAAGTGGTTATAAAACATTTTTTGCCGGGTGTTTCTCCAGCGCCCGCAAACAATAATCCCAGGTTCAGGCATTAGCTGAATATTACGTTTAGTTGTGCATCGCCTGTATTGCCTCTAACTCAGTAAAACCTGGGGGTCTGGTTTTGCTATAGATTGCCATAGCCAGGCAGGTGACCGGCTGGTCCGCCTGCAAGGCTGTCGGCCAACCCCTTTGCGGACATGGGTTGACACCACAAAAGATAGCGCGAAATTACAAAGGCATCACCTTTGTAAGTGATTAATTACAATACAAAAATCTAACATTAATACAACAAACGCATCACCATTTCAGACAGTCTTTTACATCTGGATTCATATACTGGTTGAGTCAGAAATTACTTTTTTATTGGGTGTCGAAACCCTGGAAATAATCGAATTTATATAAGAGCAACCTCGAAAGTAAGGTGCTCGGAGATTGGTTCACAACCTTTTTGAAGCGGGAGTACGATGATGTTGGCTACTAACAAATTACGTAAAATACTACTGGCCATGGGTGCGGTTCTTGCGCTGATCGTGGCGCAGGCCCAGGCGCAGATTATCTGTCCGGCACCTGGGGTTAAGGTTTTTGGATTGTCTGGTGTGCCGAGCTGTGTTAATCCTAACACCAGCGCGACGCTTATCGATGGAACGCTGATCCACCAGTTAGCCGAGATCTACGCAACGGAGGGGCCTATTTGGAAGATCAACGCCTCCGATGCTCCCCGTAAAGCAGAGGTCACGGTGGTGGGCAAGGTGCTCACCATCCCAGACACGTTCAGTATCGGTGGGGCACCCCAGGGAAGTGTCACGATGACCATCTTCGGTTCCTCGATCCTTGGCAACGACGGCGAAGCCCGGTCGGAAATGGATGCGCAAAACCTGGATAGAATGTTCGACGTCAACGCGACTGGGCGAGATCGCTGCCTGGCGGGCGGTGTGCGTGATCTTTCACACCCGGTAGGGGGCCATTGCTCTCCTATTCAAAATGGCGCGGTTCGGTCGGTATTCAGCTCGGTCGAATCGCTTGCTCGAGACCCGGCTCAACATCAAGTAATGGTCAATAATTATTTTAGGACAGTCGCGCAGGTTTATGATTTCCACAAGGATATGTTGCCTGCGACCTTCTTAAGCGACGTCGGATTCGGCCGTGGTACTGGAGTAGATAATGTAACTGATGCCGCTCTTGCTACTGCTACAGCGGCAGAAATTGCGGCGCTTAAGGCTGCGTCGGCGACTCTTAGTCTTATTCTTACTTTTGGTGAGGAATCAGTTGTTGGCGGCCTGCTAATACCGGAAGCGCTGAGTAACCTTAACGAACTTAGACTAGCTGCTGCCACAGAGGCTGTTGTTGCTACTAGTGCTAATGTGAATGATGCGAATCCAATTATTGCAGCTATAAATCTGTACCCCGGTTACGCGGGTGGCACCTTCAAGACCGCGGGGCATCGCTATCAGGATGCTGCGGGTGTCAGGTATCTGATCCCCGATATCGAGGTTGTGCTCGAATTATCCGAAAATGTCGTCGAAGGAACCGTGACCTCGTGCCATCCGGGCGACGTTGCGGCTGGCATACCCCCGAGCTTTGTGATGGACAACATGCTCATGATCATGAACCCGGATCCCCGCTTCGGCGCTGAGGTGCTGGGAGTCATTGAGACTCCAGTACCCGGCGACCTTATCTGCGACATAAATAATACAGTCGTCGCCTCTATCGGGCACACGGTTGGTGAGCACGTTAATTTCGTGCAGGAAGTTCTCACCGAGATTGTTCACTTCAACGGTCCCGTTGAAATTGTCACAGATCGGCACCTGATTACTGATCGAGTCGGCGATGCCAACGGCGAAACGTTGTCGATCCGTGCCATAGGTATGGTTGACAAACCGCAAAACCTGCAAGGCGACCTCAACACCAAGTTGAGCCTCACGGTAGGAAGCGTGGGCGCTGACGGTGAATACACAGCTTGTGTTGATCCCACCCTGCCGCGACCCATCGGGGTGGTGTTGCAGGTTGACCCCTTTGCCCCTGTCGGAACACTGGCTGAACCTAATGCTACTGGATCTTTCGTCGTGCGAGGTCGTGGCGACATTCACATTAGCAACGACGCTGAGGTATCGCAGTGTGGTAGCGCGACCCACATGCAAGTGTGCGGTGTCGAAAATGGCACCTTCACCGCTTTTGGCACGCTCGCATGCTCTGAACCAGGCCTTTTCGAAGTTGATACGTTAGTTCCACTGGAAATCGTCGCCGATGCCGTAGCGCTGGATCCAGCGGGTGCTGCGCTAGCGATAAATGAAGCGCTAACGATTGTGACGGCGGCTGCGGCTGCGGTTAACGTTGCTGTGCCAGCGGAAGCTGCGGCAGCGAATGCTGCGCTTACTATTGCGATTGCGGATGCTACGGATGTCGGTGCGACGCCGGGGGCTATTACTGCTGCTCAAGTTCTTCCTGTGGTACCTGCGGTTACTCTACAAGAGCCGGTTCAGTCTGTAGCTGGGCTCAGTATATCCGCTGCGGAATGGATTCCAGGCACGAGATGGGAGGTGCAAGGCAATGTGACGCAAGCTGATGGCTCAACTGATGCCGGCGCTTTCGTTATTGCTAATTTGGTCAAAGCCAACGGCGAACGGATCAAGATTGGTTCAGCGACTTGCCAGAATTTCGTGGCAGGGGGCCCGATACCGGGCTATGACATAGTCCACGATTCCCCCTTCAATCCAGTCACCCTCGCTAACGTGGACCTGGTTAACGACCACGTTGAGGTTATTGGGTCATCCTCGGATGGACAACAGACCTTTATTTCGAGAACTGCTATCAATCTTCCACCAGAGCCGATAGCTCATGTGGGAACTCAAGTTGTCATTGAGTCTGTTGAAATCATTGCTGATACTCGCCTGGTCATCCGTGGTTTTGCTTCGCTCAATGCTGGATCAGCAGCTGGAACGGCGGTGATTACCACCAATCAGAGCCAGCAGTCGTTTTCGGTGCCACTTACGGAACAACCTGATCCGCTGGCGGGTGGATTTGACTTCGATCTTCGACCCATTGTCGGTACTGGTGATTTCATCCACGGAGAGACTCTGACGGTGACCGTTGCAGGCGTTGGATCTACTAGCGTGCTGATTGACCTGACTCCTGAGACAGTCCTTGCCGTGGCGGTCGCAGACCCTGCTGTGATCACTGCGCTGGAAGCCACGGCTGCATTTGTTGCTGCGCAAGGTGCTGCGGATGTTGCTGCACAGGTAGCCGCTACTACGGGTACGCAGGCTGATATTACGGCTGCTGCCCAGGCTGCGACTGCCGCTGCTGTTGCGGGAAATGCTGCACTTGCGGTTACTGTTGTGACGCCAGAGCCAGTGGCTGCTCCTGCTGCTGCCCCTCCTGTTGTTGCTGCACTCACGGTAGCCGCAGCCGAATGGATTCAAGGGGATCGATGGATTGTGGAAGGCGATCTGACGCAAGCTGATGGCATAACAACTGATGTCGGCGCTTTCGTTATTGCGGAGTTGGTTAAAGCCGACGGCACCCGGATCGAGATTGGTCGAGCAACTGTCGATATTCTCCCGGTACCGGGCTTTGACATTGTCAATCGCCCCATTACTCCAGCCAGCCTGGATAACGTGGACGTAGCTAACGATACGGTTGAGGTTTCTGCGATCTCCAGCGATGGACTTGTACAATTTAGAAGCGTTGCTTTCATCAATGCTCCGCCAGCGCCACTACCTTTTGTGGGCACTGAAGTCGTTATTGAGGCTGTGGAAATCATTGCTGATAATCGCGTGATCATCCATGGTTTTGCTTCGCTCGATGGTGTGGCAGCAACTGGAACGGCGGTGATTACCACTGCCGGTGGCCTAGAGTTTCAAGCGCCACTTGATGTTGGTCCGAACCCGCCAGCGGGTGGGTTTGACTTCGTGCTTCGACCCATTGTCGGTAATGGCGGTTTCATCCAAGGCGAGACTGTCACGGTGACCGTTGCTGGATCTGGTTTCGCGACCACGTTGGTTGACCTGACGCCTGAGGCACCCATTGTCCCGGCAGTCGCAACTGATGCTGTGATTGCCACTCTGGAAGCCACGGTGGCAGGCCTGGCGGATGCTGCTGCTACTGCAGAGACTGCTGCGCTTCAGGCTGCTGCTGCGGAAGCAGATGCTACTGCTGCTGCTAATGCTGCTACTGCTGCTACTGCTACTGCTGCCGAGGCGAATGTGACTGACGCTGCTGCTATTGCTGCCGAGGCGAATGCGACTGCGGCTGCGACTGCTGCGACTGCTGAGGTTACTGCGGCTGCGGCTGCTACTGCTACTGCGGCTGCGGCTGCGCTTGCTCCCAGCGGTCCTGAGGCCGAAGCGAATGTTATTGCTGCTGCGCAGGCTGAGGTTGGTGCTGCGCAGACTGAGGTTGGTGCTGCGCAAGCTGCTGTTACTGCAGCTAGTGATGCCCCTGCTGTGCTAGCTGATGCGAAAGCGGCTGTGACTGAAGCTTCTGCGGTAGCTGAGAATGTTACTGCTGATCCTGCTGCTGCTGTCCTAAGGGCTAATGACGCGCTGGATGCTGCAGCTGCTACTGCTAATGATGCTGCAGTGACTGCCAATGAAGCGGCTGTGACTGCCAATGGTGCTGCTACGACCCTTCTTGCGGCTGCTAATGGGAATGCGCTTAATGCAGCTGCTGCTGCTGCTACTGCTGCTGCCACGGATGCCAGCAATACTGCTGCGACCGCGGCTGTTGCTTTAGCTGGTGCACCGGCTGATGATCCTAATAGAGCTACTTTGCTCGATGAAGTAGTTGCCGCGAATAATGCAGCTAATGAAGCAGGGAATGCTGCGCTTGTTGCTGCTTCAAATGCGGAAGCTGATGCTGTTGCTGTTCAAGCGAATGAAGCTGCTGCTGCGGCTGCCACGGCTGCTGCGGCAGCTAGTGCGAATGCAACGACCGCCAATCAGACGGCTGCGGTAGCGAATGCTGCTGTTGTCGAAGCTGCTGCAGCGGACCCTGGGGCTGCCCAGGCCGCTGCGGTTGCTGCTGCGCAAGCTACGCTGGCTGCTGCCGAAGCTGCTCTTCAAGATGCTGTAGCTGCGAATGATGCTGCGAACCTTCAGGCTGCCCAGGGTGATCTTGCTGCTGCGCAAGCTGCGCTGGAAGCTGCCGAAGAGGCGCTTGCTGTTGTTAACGACAATCCGGCGGCTGCGGCGCTTGCTGCGAATGTTGCTGTGGATGCTGCTGCTACGGCGGCTGTGAATGAAGCTGCGGCTGCTGCGGTAGCGGCTGAGGCTGCTGCGGTAGCGGCTGAGATTGCTACGGCGGCTGTGAATGAAGCTGCGGCTGCTGCGGCTGCTGCGGATGCTGCTGCTGCACAAGCTGCTGCTGCTGCACAAGCTGCTCTTGATGCACAAGCTGCTCTTGATGCACAAGCGGTTCTTGATGCACAAGCGGTTCTTGATGCACAAGCGGTTCTTGATGCACAAGCTGCTGCTGATGCCCAAGCTGCTGCACCTGGACCTACAATTGTGACGGTTGGCACTCAAAATGTAGACGCCGGAGGCCGCCTTAAGTTTGAGGGTACGGTCACTGCTGGTCTTCAGGTTAGTGCAGATCTCGCAGGCGTAGCCTGCGAGACTGATAACCGTGGAAGATTCAAGTGCGAGGGTCGAGGCCTGCCGGCTGGAGAAGTTGTTAGGTTCACCGCACAGTGAGATAGATCCCTGGAAAGGGATGGTATAAATTAACGCTCTTATGAAACGAGCTGCAATTTATCTGGGACTGATAGCATTAGTAAGCGGTTCTGCTCTGGCTCTGGCTGGGGCAGAGCCAGAACCAGGGCCAGAGCCAGGGATCAGTTACAAGCTGCTTCATCGATATCCACATGATCGAAGCAGCTTTACCCAGGGTTTGGAAATACACCGCTCCATGCTGTACGAAAGTACAGGCCTTTATGGCAAGTCGACCATCAGGTACTACCCACCAGACACCCCTGCTGATATGACACTTCACCGACTGACGCCAGATCGATTCGGCGAGGGACTAACCCTGTTGAACGACAAGCTCTATCAACTGAGCTGGAGATCCGGCGACGTCTTCGTTTATGATCCAGATAGTTTGTCCCCGGTTGGAAAGTTCTCAATCGACACCGACGGTTGGGGTCTAACCAACAACGGTTCTGAGTTGATCTATAGCGACGGCAGCGACACATTGTTTTTTCTGGACGCAACCACGCACACGGTGATTCACACGGTGACGGTCAGGTACAATGGTAACCCTCTGAAATCTCTCAATGAACTTGAGTGGATAGATGGGTTGATTTTCGCCAACGTATTACCCACCGACACGATTGTTATCATTGACCCTTCTAGCGGTTCGGTGGTCGACTCTCTGGATATTGGCAGGCTCTATCCCCGGAGTATGCGGCCCGGCTTGCAGGACATAGCCAACGGTATCGCCTGGGATCGCGAGGCTCGAGAGCTTCTGGTGACCGGTAAGAACTGGCCATGGCTTTACCGGTTGAAACTGTTCAACAAACCACAAAAAGACAGCCACTGATGGCAGCAGGTAGCGTGGGAGCGCGATTCAGATTTTTAGCAATAG
>Ga0209360_1002799_pt1 | contig 10066 bp, 8 predicted proteins | sample SaaInlV_130m_DNA_3_FD_184651 | JGI IMG/M metagenome (GOLD analysis project Ga0209360, IMG submission 184651) | Marine microbial communities from expanding oxygen minimum zones in the Saanich Inlet - SI037_S3LV_130m_DNA (SPAdes) (version 2) | ecosystem: Environmental > Aquatic > Marine >... | reverse complement strand
CAAAAACTACATAATCAATTTCTGGCAGGTTGAGAGTTTCTTTTGGGTATAAGTTGACATGAGGTCCACCGAGGCAGACTTTCAGGTTCGGGTGTTCTTGCTTCAGGACCTTTGCCGTGCGAAGAGCATCGAGCAGGTTAAAAGTCATGATGCTCATGGCTATCATGTCTGGTTCAATTTCCCGGACACGGGCGAGTAAAGCTTCTTCTGATACGTTTTCCGGTGGACAGTCGATAAAAGTTGCGGTGTTTCCAGTTTCGCGTTCGTAGTAAGCGGCGACGTAGAGTAGCCCGAGTTTCGGATAATAGCCTTTACCCCCTTCCAGAGCTCTTGGCACGGAGGATTCCAGCGAAATGGTTTCAGGCGGGACGAGGAATAAAATTTTCATGGGATTGATCAAGTTTTTCCCTTAAAATCAGAATTTCATTTTACCACAGAAAATATGAAAGGACGGTTCAGAGTGAAGCCCATCGTTACCGTTACCAATATGTTTCCCGAGGCCGCTTTGGAAAAGCTGGACTCACATTGTGAATTGCGGACCAATCAGACTGAGAACCCGCCTACTTCTGATAATCTCAAAAAGTATGCGTCTGAAAGTGCGGCGATTATCACTTACTTATCGGACAAAATAGACCGGGACATTATTGATTGTGGAGAGAATTTGAAGCTCATTGCCAATTATGGGGCCGGATTCAACAATATTGACGTTGCGTATGCTGCAAATAAAGGAATTTGGGTGACAAATACTCCTGGGGTCCTGCATGAAACCACTGCAGATTTAACCTGGGCAATGATTCTGGGAGCCGCTCGTTGTATTGTTCCCGCTGAACGCTTTACCCGCGAAAACCGGTTCAAAGGTTGGCAGGCGAAGATGTATCTTGGCGGCGATGTTTATGGCAAAACCCTGGGAGTTATCGGTTGTGGTGAAATCGGCTCGGCGGTCGCCCGCAGAGCATCGGGTTTCGATATGCGAGTTCTCTATCACAACCGCAACCAACTGCCAGCAGAAAAGGAACGGGAGTTAAACGCGGTCTACGTTTCGCTGGAAGAATTGCTCCGGGAATCTGACTTTGTGACCGTCCATGCTCCGTTGACAGAGCAGACGCAATATATAATCGGCAAGGAGCAGTTCGAAATGATGAAGTCTTCGGCTTACTTCATTCATACTGCTCGAGGTAAGGTGGTGGACGATAAGGCTCTGGTTGAAGCGTTGAAAAAAGGCGGTATTGCTGGCGCAGCACTGGATGTTTATGAAAACGAGCCGGCGCTTACCGAAGGTATGACCGAGCTGGAAAACCTGATGTTGCTGCCGCATATTGGCAGTGCAAGTCATGAGACAAGAGATAAAATGGCCGATCTTGTGGCGAATAACGTGTTGGATGCTTTGGGAGGAAAAACCCCACGTTGTCTGGTGCCTTCATGGCAAAAATGATGCGAGTCAAACGTTAAAGCGAAAGTGCATGATATCGCCGTCCTGGACAGTGTAATCTTTTCCTTCGACTCTCAATTTCCCTGCTTCTTTAATCGCGGCTTCAGATTTATGCAGAACCAGGTCTTCCAGGCTATAGACTTCGGCACGAATAAAACCTTTCTCAAAGTCGGTATGGATTACTCCTGCGGCTACCGGAGCTTTTGCATTTTTGGGGATCGTCCAGGCCCGGGTTTCTTTTTCTCCTGCTGTAAAATAGGTGGAGAGTTCGAGTAGACCATACCCAGCGGAGATCATGCGGTCGAGTCCGGTTTCGGTCAGCCCCATTTCTTCCATAAACATTTGCTGTTCTTCGGGGTCTTCGATTTCCATAATTTCCCCTTCAATTTTCCCTGCAAGAGCCACGACCGATGAGCCATCCTGCTCAGCAATTTGTTTGACCTTTTGCACGAGCTCGTTTTCGGTATCACCGGGATCCATAACATTGCAAATATAAAGAACCGGCTTGGCACTCAACAGAGTCAGACTTTTTACATACTGTTCCTGCTCATCATTGAATCCTTTAACCGCTCGTGCCGGTTGGTTTTGATCGAGGGCCTCTGCAAGTTTGGCAATCACTTCTACCTGCATGCGCGCTTCTTTGTCTCCGGATTTAGCCAGTTTTTCAATTTTGGTTTTGCGGCGGTCCAGGTTCTCTATGTCGGAGATGATCAATTCTGTATTGATGGTATCGATATCGGAAGCCGGGTCGATGATGTCGCTGACATGCGGCACATTACCATCCTCGAAACAGCGGACCACATGCGCGATGGCATCTACCTCACGAATGTGGCCGAGAAACTTATTTCCCAAGCCCTCTCCTTTAGAGGCACCCTTAATGAGTCCGGCTATGTCGACAAATTCCATAGTCGTGGGAACAATTTTTTTGGTCTGGACGTAGTGGGTGATGGTGTCCAGGCGTTTATCGGGAACGGGAACGATTCCGCTATTGGGTTCGATAGTTGTGAACGCATAATTTCCTGCTTGAGCTTTTGTTCTTGTCAAAGCACCGAATAGAGTTGATTTTCCCGCATTGGGGAGGCCGACGAGGCCACAGGTGAATCCCATTTGAAGTCTTACTCCTTTAGTTGTTGATTTTTTTTGAAGATGAAAATGGTTGTAAGAAAAACAGGCACAAGAATACCAGAAAAGAGTAGCCAGCGATGATTTTAAAAAATATTTGTGGGGTCACGAAACTGAACAGGGTGAGGAAAAAAACTGCTCCAACACTACCGTAGGCTCCTGCAAGCCCAGCCATTTTTCCAGTAAGCGGTTTGGATATCAAGGGAATCACCGCAAAACAGGCACCGCTGCCGGCTTTTAAAAAGATGGAACCTACTATTGTAAGGGCTATTGCGCTGGTAAGTTGCCAGTTGGAATTTATATCACTCATAAACCAGTGACTTACCATTCCACCCATGACCATGATGAAAAGGGTTCTTTTTCGGCCAAAGCGATCAGAAATCCATCCCCCTCCGGGGCGAGCGATTAGATTCATGAAAGCGTAACTGGAGGCCAGTATTCCGGCTAACCCCACAGAAAGTGAAAAAGTCGTTTGCAGAAACTGCGGGAACATCGAAATGACTGCCAACTCGGAACCGAATGTAAGAGAATATACCAGGCTCAATATAGCGATCTGGCTGAACGCATATTTTTCTTCCTCGGGCACGGTGTGCTGTAATCTAGCCGTGTTCACTTGCCAACATCGAAAGCCATTCAGAATTAAAAGAAATACCATACCGAGAATCAAGACCATAGAAAGAGAGTTCGGTATCAGTGAAAATGGAGGTTCGGAAAGTTTCCAGATGAACAGAGCCATGGCCCCATAAATGGGTATGAGAATCAGGATGTGCAAGATCAAATCCCGATAGGAAGTCACCTCTATCACCCCATGCAAGTGAACAGGGAAACCCCGGCCTTTTCCTGGGGCATCAGGACAAAACTTGTAATAGACCCCTGCCCATATCAGACAAGATAACCCTGAGAAACCTGTGGCAACCCGCCACCCGATATCTTCAGAAAAGGGAAGGGCTATAAGCGGAAGGAAAAATACCGCAAAAGCAGAACCGAAGTTCCCCCAACCCGCGTAAATACCCTGGGCGGTTCCCATTTTTTCAGGCGGGAACCATTCGGCAATCATTTTTATGCCGACCACAAATCCACCGCCGACAATTCCCATCAGCAAGCGGGTGAAAAGCAGCGATTTAAACCCTTGTGACAGGGCAAACCCGAAACAAACCAAGCCGGAAAATATTAAAAGACTACTGAATACTTTTTGTGGGCCATATTTATCAACCCAGAAACCGATAATGATCCGTGCAGGAATGGTTAATGCCACATTGCAAATCATCAACACATTGATTTCAGCGGAGGACAGACCCAAGGCGTGCATGATTGTCGTATTGAACGGTGCCATGTTGAACCAGGCCACAAAGGTCATAAAGAATGCGACCCAGTTCAGGTGCAGAGTGCCCCATTGGGTTTTGCTGAAACCTAGCATTCTGTTGCCTCGCTTGGGCAGTGTTTGCGGAAGTACTTGGGAAAGAAAATCATAACCTCATCAAATAAGCGGAGAACAATAAACTGCGATAGGTATTACTTGGAGTCCGTAGAGGGCGGATCGGATTCAAATTTTGGGGAATAAAAAAATGTGCAGGAGTAATACAGGACAGGGAGAATGCTAAAAACGGAAGATGATTGCATAATTCTTTTATGATCTGCCATCAACAGACTCAGGCTGGTTGGTCATCATTTGATGTGATTTCACTACTCCACGATGATTAAAAACAATGACCATATCTTTGGTGATATCTTCACCCAAGGAATTGTAAAAATTGTATTCATAAGTCCAAACCGGATAACCGTTCTGGATACCTTTTTTAAAAGGAGCTCCAAACATGGAGTAGATTTCTTTTTGAGTCGTTGTTCCTATAACAATGTTTTTATAAAGAGACTCATTAAAGTTTTTTCCGGCAGTGCCGCAACCGTAGGTGAATAGCAAGCCTGATAAAAGAATTGCATTAAATGTATGAAAGGAGATTATTTTCATTTGTCAGGTTCTCATTTTGATGACGCCAAAATATTGTATTTTTCCCGATGCAATTTTGGATTTACTTGAAAGGTGATTTCAATATTGTTTTGCTTTTCCATTTCTTCGAGAAAGCTGCTCTCTTCCTCAAATAGCATGTCATAAACTGTTGGGTGCACTTCAATGCAAATTTGCTTTTTAGTGATGTTGTCGGTTTCCCGGCGTTGGATTTCCCGGATGATTTCGTGGCAAACAGTCGTAGTGCCTTTGATATAGCCTTTCCCATTACAATAATCACAGGGGTCACAAAGGGTTTGAACCAAACTTGCGCGCACGCGTTTGCGTGTCATTTCCACCAGGCCCAATTCGGAAATTTTTAGGATGCGGGTTCGTGAACGATCTGCTTTAAGTGCCAGCTTGAGAGCGTTGGTTACCATTTCCTTACTTTCTTCCTTTGCCATATCGATGAAATCCACGATGATGATACCGCCAATATTTCTGAGGCGAAGCTGATAAACAAATTCTTTAACCGCCTCAAGATTAGTTTTAAGGATGGTATCTTCTGGATCATTGTGTCCAACGTATTTCCCGGTATTGACATCAATGGCAACCAGGGCTTCCGTTTGGTCGATAGTGATATAACCCCCAGACTTCAGCCATATGGTTCGACCTAAAGCGCGGCTGATATCCATCTCTATCCCATAGTGATCAAAAATAGGCATAGGGTCTTTATATTGCTCAATCTTGTCGGACAAATGGGGAAGATACGTGGAGCAGAATTCCAGGCATTTGGTGAAATCCAATTTTGAGTCAATCACAAGCCGCTCGGTGTCACTGGCGAAAAGATCGCGGATGGAACGGAAGATCAGGTTCAGGTCTTCATAAACAAGATGTGGAGCACTCCTGTTTTCAGATTGGAGTTCCAGGTTTTGCCAAAGGCGATGTAAAAATTTGAGATCCGATTCAAAATCAGCAGCAGCGGCGTCTTGCCCCGCGGTTCTTACAATATAACCTTCGCCGGGGTTGCCAATTTTGCTGATCAAGTTCTTTAACCGTTCTTTTTCATCTTCATCCTCAATTCGCCGGGATACGCTGATATGATTGATCGTGGGCATATAGACTAAGTAGCGCCCAGGTAGAGTAATATAATTGGTGATGCGTGCTCCTTTGGTTCCCAGCGGATTCTTGGCAACCTGTACCAGAATTTCCTGGCCTTCCTGCAAAATATCCTGAATACGGATTTCATGGTTGGGTCTGCCGGGTTTTCCAGTAAAGGAATCATCTTTGTCATCATGCAGAGGTGGGGGGTCCATATCGTCTTCGAGGCCGAGCATATCAATGACGTCGATATCCCCAACATAAAGGAAGCCGGCTTTCTCTAGTCCAATATCGACGAAGGCAACTTGCATTCCCGGAAGAATTTTGGTGACCTTGCCGCGATAAATATTTCCTACAATTCCTTTGTTGGTTTTATGCTCAATAAACAGTTCCGCGACCTGATGGTTCTCCATCAGGGCAACACGGATTTCGCGCTGGTTGGAATTTATAAGTATTTCAGACGACATGAATATCCTGTTTATATTGGGTGTTTAGAAAATTATAACATGGCATGAAGATCAAAACTTGAGAAAAACCAGGCAGGAGATTTTTGTCTTAATGCATTGTTCTTCGCATTTCAACATTAAGAAGAAGTCCTATTGCAAAAAAATTGGTAATGAGAGAAGAGCCTCCATAGCTCAGGAGGGGAAGGGGAATGCCCGTGATGGGGAACAGGCCGATGGTCATACCGACATTAAAAATAATATAAAATGAGATGGAACTGATAAGGCCCAGAGCTAGAAAAAAACCGAATCGATCTCCAGCCCGAAAAGCGATATTCAATCCTTTCAGGATGATAAAGAGAAATAAAGATAAAAGAATGGCGACACCAAAAAAACCGGTTTCCTCAGCGAAAACTGAAAAAATAAAGTCTGTATGCTTTTCTGGCAGAAAGTTGAGCCGACTTTGAGTTCCTGCGAGGAGACCTTTCCCCCAAAATCCACCTGACCCAATGGCGATTTTGGACTGGATAGAATGGTAGCCAGCTCCAAGCGGATCCAATTCCGGATTGAACAAGGTGAAGAGTCGGGTTTTCTGATAATCCTTGAGGAAGAACCAGATTGCCGGAGCCAACAAGAGGCCACAGCTGAATAGTTTTATCAAAGTTGATTTTTCCATTTCGATAGCGACTATGAAAACCAGGAAAATGAAAAATATCATCATGGTGGTTCCGAGGTCCGGCTGGACAACAATGAGCCCCCCCAGAACCGAGGTCATCAAGGCTGGGATGATTAAATCTTTTAACGTGTATTGTCCCGACATCTTTCCCGATTCGAAGTATTTGGCCAAGGCAATGATCAATGACACTTTGGCAAATTCGGAAACCTGGATGCTGACTGAGCCTATGTAAACCCAGCGACGAGAACCGGATGCAACCACTCCGTTGACCAGCACATAACCAAGGGCTAGCAGAGTTAAAATATAAATGAGGTAGGCATAGCGACTAAACCAGCGGTAATCCAGTGCAAGGGCGATGAGCATGGCAACCAGCCCGTAGCCAATCCAGTAAATTTGTTTGATGTAAAGTCCGCGAAAAAAAGCTTCTGGCCGGCCATGGTTGGCACTGTATATTGTCACCACACCGAGAATAGATATTCCCAGGCATGTTAGAAAAAATATCCAGTTGAAATTAGAAGCTAAGCGCTGATCAATCATGCGAGTATTTTATCATAACATGTTGAAAATTATGGAGTGTTTTAGCCTCTCCTGTTGGTGGTCGGGTGGCTTAGGGTGCTCGGTGTCTCTTTGGCAGATTAAGGGGGGAGGGAACAGGCAGAAAAATTTCTTCCGCATGGTATGTTTCAAAAACCTTAGGGGATGCTATCACTTAGCATCCCCTTCCAGTTTGATGTCGAGGTTTAATTATGAAGTGAGTCCCTCAATGGGGTCACTTCAGGATGAAGGAGTGACAGAAACATTGTCGTATGTTGTGCTACTGGTAGCGGTGATTAATGCAATTTGACCCTGAGTATGGGTTGTGTCGACTGTGGTGATGTCGTAATCTGCGGGTTCCGTAGTGCTCGTTTGCCAGAACTTTGCGCTGAGATCATCCCCGACGACACTGGCCTTTAAGGTATAATATTCGTTGTTATCAAAGTCAAAGGCGGCTGAACTGACTAAAGTGGTTTCGGCGGTATCATTCTTCACCAGCTCTAAAACATATTGGTCATCGTTGGGGCTGCCTCCACAATTGGTTGAGCAGGAAATTTTTGCCATATAATACTGATCCGAGTCCTGATATCTCAGGGCAAGGCCTACATGTTCGGCTGCGCTCAATGATCCGTTGCGCTTGATTTCCACCTGGGCTTCGTAATCCTGCCAGGCGGCGCAACCATTTGAGGAATAGGCCTCATTGTTGGATGCGGTTTTATACTGTTCAGATGCGACATTCCAGTTGGCACCTCCCGTTTCGGTCCATCCATCGCTGTCCCCATCGGAAAAATCATCCGTGAAAATTCCTGTGCCCGATTCAAAAGAAACCGGAATGGCGTTGAACACGGGATAATCTTCTCCGTCTACATCAATGAGAGCGCTGGCAGAAAGAGTTACAGTAATACTGGGAGACGACCAATCGTAAGTCAGGGTGGTAGTGGCGTTCCCCGATCCAACGGTCGAATTTGATTCAGGGCTGACCGTGCCATCACTGGTGTTAAAAGTGACCGAAACGCCGGAGTCGACACCTTCCCCTTCCGAATCCACGACACTCGCCGTAATAGTGGTCGAGTCGTCGGGGCAACTGACAGGAGTGGGATCGGCAGCTAATGAAATTTTTCCCCAGGGAGCGGTAACCAGGTTTCTCGATGAAAGTGGTCGCTGAAGGCAGTGGTTCCGCCTGCGACGGCGGCGACACTGCCCGATAAATAAGCGCCACTGTTCAGGTATTCATCATTCGGGTCTTCATCTTTCGACAGTGCAGTGATATCCATTTCAACTTTGCGGATATCGTTCAATTCATCTGCAGGAATGACATAAGGAGGAACGGGGTCTCCATTTCCATCAACCGTTACCCCTTCTGGTAAAGCATCTCCATCCTTATCATAATAGCGGAAGACGATATTATCGATATCTCGAGCCACTTTGTTTTGCACGACACCACTGTCTGAGTTATTGGGAGTGATGAGGTAAAACTGAAACGGGGGACCCGTTATGGCCAGAGAAATTAAGTAATCCCGAGTTTCCGTGCTGGCAACATCATCGTCACCATCTTCATCGAAAAATGGAGAGATGGTAAAGGTCTCGTTGTTAGCGCCTGTCGGATCGGAGACGGCATAAGTCAGCACCTCATCATTTTGAATCACTCCGTCATTATCTTCATCGTACACCATGGTGATGTAATGATCGGAAGCCGCCAGAAACCTTTTCCCACGGGTAACATTGAATCCCGCGTTCTGGACACTGCGAGTGACAAAGTCAGTCGCTCCCCTGCCGTTGGCCTGCATTTGGCCCAACTGGCTCTGTCTCGAGAAGGTGTCTCCCTGTGATTGAATGACACCGGCTATCAAGGCAAGAAGGGCTAAAGAGATGGCGGTGCCTACCAGTACTTCGGTCAGGGTGAATCCGCGTTCATTCATTTCAGGTGTTTTTAGTGACTGATTCATCATATTTTCCTCGTCTTATAGCTATTCCAGAAAGCCCACTCGTTCAACGCTGAATATGGATGGGATAAAAGGCGGCCAGAAATCAGGATCCTGAAAGCGAACATCCCAGCCCCAGTTTCTTGTTGGTCCTGAATAGCAATCTCCACCCAGGCACCATTCACCATCTGCCTGCACACTGTCCCAAAGATTGATAAACGAGCCGTTAATATTTAATGACTTGGTTGTATTACCATTGCGGCGTGTCCAATCTTCATGGAGCCGCGGATAAGTATGCACACCGCCACTGTACGCGCCGGTATCGTTATCGGTGGGGACATGTCCGGCAAAAAGAGCTGCATTTACGGTGGTTGTGCTGGCACTGTGATCGTTAACCAGTGTGTTGAAATTGATTCCGCAACTTTTATTGCCGAAGGCATTTGAGAGAATATTCATCGCGTCACCAATCAGCGCGACGCCCTTTGTGTCAACGGTGTTGAAATCGCCATGGATGTAAATCGGATTATCCGTTGCTAAAGTGGTTTCATCAGATAATTGCGGACTGGAGGTGGCGGCTATTTCTAGTAGTCGAATTGCCTGGACGTCCGCATCGTTGTTGGTGAATGCGGCATTAGGAGAGCGAGAGGTATAGATCAACATTCCATCTCCCGCGAGGGTAAGACCTTGGTCTTCAAGATAGGCTTCATACCAGAGGCCGAGAGCATAAAGATCAATATCGGTGGTGTCTACATCCCGGTCTCCTTCCCGGCAGTCTTCAAACGCTTCACTGGTTTCCTGAATGACAGGAAATGGAAGACCCGCTACCGCATTGCCAGCTGAAGATTCCCCAGCCAGAACCAGGGCAGTGACATCAGTTAATGATGGGCGCGAAACAAA
>Ga0209360_1002792_pt1 | contig 10079 bp, 10 predicted proteins | sample SaaInlV_130m_DNA_3_FD_184651 | JGI IMG/M metagenome (GOLD analysis project Ga0209360, IMG submission 184651) | Marine microbial communities from expanding oxygen minimum zones in the Saanich Inlet - SI037_S3LV_130m_DNA (SPAdes) (version 2) | ecosystem: Environmental > Aquatic > Marine >... | reverse complement strand
CCCGATGGTTCAATTGAAGGGAAGCCAAAACAGATCTGGACACAAGGTGAAACAGAATACAACTCCGGTTGGTTTCCATGCTTCGACCATCCTAACGAAAAATACAGCCAAGAAATCTTCCTCACAGTTGATTCTTCCTTTCACACAATTTCGAACGGACGCCTAGTCTATTCAACTCTGAATGAAGACGGCACGCGAACCGATTACTGGAAACAGTCCATGCCTCACAGCACCTACCTCACCATGGTCGCTGTTGGTGAATTTGCTCTTGTGAAAGATGCGTGGAAGGAAATCCCGGTTTGGTACTACTTGGATCAGGATTACGAACAACACGCGCATCAGATTTTCGGAAACACTCCTGAGATGCTTGAGTTTTTCTCTGAGCTTCTTGGTTATCCATACCCCTGGGAAAAGTACCATCAGATTGTAGTCAAAGACTTTGTGTCAGGTGCCATGGAAAACACATCTGCTGTTATTCATGGCGACTTTGTCCAGCAGACCCCAAGAGACATGTTGGACGGGACCTATGAAGAAGTCATATCGCACGAACTATTTCATCATTGGTTCGGTGATTTGGTGACTTCCGAGTCTTGGTCTCAAATTGTGTTGAATGAAGGCTTTGCCACCTATGGTGAGTATCTCTGGATGGAGTATAAATACGGAAAAGATGAGGCAAAGTATCACCTTAAACAGGACCTCCACAACTACCTAAGCGAGTCTCATGAAGTGATGCATTCGCTGATTCGACATCGCTACGATGACCCTGATGATGTCTTCGATGCACACAGTTATCAAAAGGGCGGAAGAGTAATTCATATGCTTCGCAACGAAGTAGGAGACTCGGCATTCTTTCAATCCCTCAAACACTATTTGATAAAGAATGAATATCAAACGGTAGAGCTGGCGAATCTCAGGATAGCATTTGAAGAAGTGACCGGCCGGGACCTCTATTGGTTTTTTGATCAATGGTTCATGCATAAAGGGCATCCGACGGTCAAAGTCAATTACCATGTTGAAGAAGACGATCAAATTCTCAAGATTGATCTGGAGCAGAATCACAGTCACACGACCAATGCTTATCGCTTCCATGTGGATCTCCATGTCGGCTTGGAAGGTGGTGAAATCAGGAAAAAGACACTATTGGTCGACGATATTGAAGAGAACTTTGCCTTCGCATTCGAACATAAAATCCTTTGGTACGACATTGACCCTGAGGCAGATATCCTATGGGAGATAGAAGAATCCAAGTCTACTTCTGTGTTAATCAATCAGATAGCAAATTCGAAGTCCAACAATTCGAAGATCGATGCGATGACGACGATTTTGGAATCGGAAGAAGAGCAGTCATTCGAACTCGCTGTGGCGCTATCAGACTTAGCGTTAAGTGCTACATTTTGGCATACGCGAGAAATGGCGGTAGCCGGCCTGGTAAATTGTGAAATACCCGGTGTAAACGCCACAAAAGAATTATTAAAAGCGATTGCCCTCCAGGATAACAAATCAGATGTACGGGCTGCGGCATTGGTTGTTCTTGATTCTCTAAGCGGGAATGATGAATTTCCAATCGAAACATTCACACGCGCTTTGCACGATTCCTCCTACGCGGTTATTCGGACAGCGCTCTCACATTTGGTTGACAACAACCCTTGCGCCACCTTGAAGTCTTCCTTGCATCTCGAAAAAGAATCCAAAGGGAGTTTGACAATCTACTTGTCCAAGGCTCACATGATGTGTGCTAATCCATCGTCGGTGAATTTCTATCGAAACAAAATTCCAACTCTGGAGGGAGTCGAGCTCTTCATCATCAACAATGACTTTGCGGATTTCGCCCTGAAATGTGAAAGCGATGAAGTATTTAGTTCATTGGTTGAAATTCTCAGTGGGCTAGCAATTGAAGATGATTCTTGGTGGGCTCGGTATAGTGCCGCCCAAGGCTTAAAACATGCCTCGGGTTACTACGATGTTCGAATCACATCTTTGGAGTCGATAGAGTCAAGGGCCGAAGATGAGACGGCGAAATTGGCTGAACTAAGAAATAAAAAAGCCAGTGTTCAGGCTCTTCTCGAAGAGATAGAAGAGTTACAAATTGATCAGGATGGTGTAATTGTCGATTAATCCGACGAGTATCCAATGTCATCTCTGAGGCCGGTTCCTAAAGCTGCGTCAACAGCCAGTTCATCGCACCGTTCATTTAACGCATTTCCGTCATGACCTTTTACCCACGTGAATAAAACGCGGTTTTTTGGATATATGACAAGGAATCGCTTCCATAGGTCAGGATTCTTCTTGCCTTTGAAAGCCTTCTTCTGCCAGTTAAAAACCCAGCCCTTCTCCACGGAATCAACAACGTATTTACTGTCTGAATAAATACGGACGGTATGTCCTCCTCCCTTTAATGTCTCGAGCGCTACAATCACACTTAAGAGCTCCATTCTGTTATTCGTTGTTCGCTTAAACCCTTCGCTGAGCTCCTTGCGATGCTTACCAGCCATCATGACAACTCCATAGCCGCCAGGCCCGGGATTACCCCGTGAGGATCCATCGGTATATACCGTAACGTTAGCCATTATTCAAATGAGAAAAAGCTTTCTGGGTTAAGTGGCACTCCGTTTCGCCACATTTCAAAGTGAAGATGCGGTCCTGTGGAGAATTCTCCAGTCTCGCCGATGATAGCAATGGCCTCTCCAGCTCTTACCTTATCTCCTTCCTTTTTGAGAAGAGTTGAATTGTGCTTATAAACCGAAACGAGGTCATTGTCATGTTGAACTTGAATGATGTATCCCGTTTCCGCAGTGTAAGTCGCGATTACTACGGTTCCTTCATCAATGGCTTTGATACTTGCATCTTTTGGAGCCACCACATCTACGCCGTAATGCTCCCTCCTCGCATTAAACCGATCTGTGATGCTGCCTTTGATGGGCGGAAATAACAAGTAAGACGTTCCTTCCTCACGATTAATGTTCGGGTTCAAATTGACCAAATCTTCCTTTTCGATCTCAACGCGCAGTAAGGAATCTTCTGTGCTGCGTACGTAGGTAACTTCATTTGGGTCTACGGATTGAAACATAGTAGAATCGTAACCTTCTTCGTCCATTTCATCATTTAGAATTGAACGAAAATTCTCGATGTATGTATCTCTTTGTTGTAGTGCTAGCTCCATGGAGTCCGCTTTTTGAGCAGCGTCCACGGCTAGTTTACGAACTTTCACTTCATCGGCATAGTCCGGTAGGTAAAACCGAAGTGGCGTCCAGCCAAGTAGGGCAAAAGAAATACTGAAGATTGTCAGGACAATAATCCCACCCAGAACGATGACGTTCATCGGGGTAAGTAAAAGCGTGAATCGCTCCTCGAATGTGTCGATGTTGAGAACCACCATTTTGTAGTGACTTCTTAACCTTTGATACAGCTTCTTATTACCTCCTTTTTGGTCCTGCTTCTTCGCCATCTTTAGAACTTCAAATATCTCAATAATACAACAGCCCTACCTTACGTTTATATGTCCATTGAATTCAAGTAATTTTGCCCACTTTGTGTTGGCTTAAAGCGCGCTCGTGAAACTTTTCAGATTCATATTTATTGCCCTTCCTCTCTTTGGGATCATCTCCTGTTCTCAGCAAAAGAATACGATTGTAAATCGGACTTATCACGATGTAACGGCCCATTACAATGGTTTTTTCAATGGTCGGTTAGCGCTCCAAGAAGCGCATGATGACATGCGGAATTCATATCAAGAAGACTACACGTCCCGCCTTCCGTTGTTCATTGAAGATAAAGACGAAGTCGTTCAACCAATCTATCCGAAACTCGATCGCGCCATCGCGAAAACGTCGCTTGTCATTGATCGCCATAGCATGGACATTAAAGGTAAGGAGTATTGCAAATGGATTGACGAAACTTGGGTCGTGATGGGTGAAGCGCAATTCTTAAAGCGAGAATACATCCAGGCGAAGCAAATATTTGATTTCACGAAACGCAAGTATGACGACGACGAGACAAAGCAGCTTTCATTGTATTGGCTTGGCCGCATTTATACCGCCCAAGAAAATTATACCCGGGCAGGAGATCATTTCAGAAAGGTCAGCGTTGTTGATGGCTTTCCGGAAAAAACGCTTGGTGACCTGTTTGCCGCGAAAGCAGATTTCTATCTTAAGCAAAATCGGTTAGAAGATGCGATCGAAGAGCTCGAGAAATCTGTCATTCGTACCAAGAAGCGAGCTGTAAAGACTCGAAGAATGTTCATTCTCGCACAACTGCTGCGAGAAGATGGAGACGGGATTCGATCAAGCGCGCTGTACGAAGAGGTAATTAAGCGGAATCCAGAATATGAGATGGCGTTCTACGCGAAGATTAATCGAGCTCTCGCTCATGATGTAACTGCAGGAAATACCGAAGAGATCAAGGAGATTCTCTTCAAAATGCTTCGAGATGAAAAGAACATCGAGTATCAAGATCAGATCTACTATGCCCTGGCTGAGCTCGAACTTAAAGAAGGGAATGAGCCTAAGGGCGTTGAATATCTCAAACTTGCCACTCAGAAATCTGTGCGAAATGGCAATGCGAAAGGCTTGGCTTATTATCGCCTTGCAGGCATCTATTTTGATAAACCGAACTACGCGATAGCTCAAGCCTACTACGACAGTACCGTTACTTTTCTAAACACAGAGCACCCTGATTATGACATGATCATGGCGAGGGCAGGAAGCTTGACCCAAATGATGCGCGATATCGAAATCGTAGACCGAGAAGATAGCCTTCAAGATTTCGCCCTTTTGAGTGAGAAAGAGCAGGAGCGAAGAATTGAAATGTTGATCGATGATTTCATCCAAGCTGAAAAAGATGCGGAGCGTCAAAAACAACTGGATCAAATGGAAAGTCAGCAAGCCAAATTTGATCAGAATTCCAATTTTAATCAGAATGCCAATCGGGGAGAGTGGTACTTCTACAATGCTGGCGCCGTAGGCTTTGGTGCGTCCGAGTTTCTAAGAATCTGGGGCAAAAGAAAAAACGAGGACAATTGGCGGCGTGCTGATAAAACAACCTTGGCCCCGCTGCTTTTAGGAGAAGAGGGTGAGGGCTTTGAGGAGGATACGCTTGATGGCGCAAACGACCCCAAGAACGCCAATTACTATTGGAAGAGTGTGCCCGATACAGATGAAAAACTTGATCGCTCCCACGCCTTAATAATCGAGGCTCTTTATGACTTAGCATTGGTCTACAAAGAGCAGATGAAGGATGACCCGAAGGCAATCGAAACCTTCGAAGAACTTATTGCCCGTTATGACAGCTCTAAGTATCATGTCAATGTGCATTATCAATTGTACCTCATGTACGCTGAGTCTGGCAATCAAACCAAATCCGACTATTATAAAACCGAGATACTCAAGAAGTATCCGGATTCCGAATACGCAAAAGTCATTCTAAACCCCAACTACGCCCTTGAGAGCGTCGAAGAAGAAGCAGCGGTAAAGCAGCTTTACGCTCAGGCTTACATGGCGTTTGAAGATAGAAATTATAGGCAGTCATATGACGTTATACAAAGCAGTTTAAAACGTTTTCCGAACAGCGAATTCACCCCACAGTTTAAGTTCTTAGAAGCCCTATGTCTTGGATTCATCGACAGCCAAGAGCGAATGGTCATCGAGCTGAAGAATGTGAGGTCTTCTTACGGCAACAGTGAGGTTGGACAAGAGGCGGACGAAATCATCCAATACTTCGAAAACGGAAGGTCGCTGGAGACGAGTTTGGAAGAAGCTGAAGAGGAAATAAACCAAGAAGAAATCAATGAACTTTTGGGCACATATTCCTACGACCTTGGAGCGTCTCACAATTTCGTTATGATCGTTCCCGACAGCTCCGATGTAAACACGACTCAGTCCCTCGTCAGCGACTTTAACCGCAAATACTTTAGCACCAAAGGCTTTAAAACCTCAATGATTCCTCTCAAGGAAAGCCGCGCCATGATAATCGTATCCAATATTGGGTATGCAAATAAGGCGCTGGACTATTATGAAACGTTCACGGCGGCCTCCCCAGAGACCAAACCACTTATTGAGTTGGAATACCCGGTCTTTGTGATATCCTACGACAATTACGCTCATTTCTACAAGAATCAGAATGCTGACGCTTACCTGCAATTCTTCAATGAGAATTACCTAAAGGTCGAGTAGGGCGCCGATTTCCTGCATTCCCTACTTTTGCACCCAAACCTACCTACGATGAATAGAAGTACAAGATCTCAGAATGGTGATGGAGAATTTGGCGCACACAACCAAATTGCCAAAGGCACTAAGTTTCAAGGAGATATCATTACGGAAGGTGTTCTTCGTGTAGATGGAACATTAATCGGATCAATTGAGTCTTCTGGAAAACTCGTTGTTGGCCCTTCAGGCCGCATTGAGGGCTCTATCAAATGCAACTCGGCTAATATAAGCGGAGAGGTGAAGGCTAAAGTTGTGGTCAAGGAATTACTCACACTTCAAGCTTCCTCGAAGCTACAAGGTGAGATTACAACCGGGAAATTAGCAATTGAGCCAGGAGCGATGTTCAGTGGAACCTGCAGCATGGGTGGAGTTGTTAAAGACATCTCACGAGAAGAAGAACAGAGTGTCGCAGAAAAGACAGCCTGATTCCTTTTATAAATACACATCTATGGCTGGTAAGATGATACTGATCATTCTTGCCTTCACATTTGGCGGCTACAAACTTGACGAGCAAGTCAAAATCGAATTTCCTGTATTCACGCTCATCTTCATATTGCTTGGCGTCTCGTTAGCCATCTATTCAATGATTAAAGACCTGCTTAAATGAATCGATCACTAATGGTTCTATTGGGGGTCGCTGCGCTTGCGCTTGCTGCTCACTATTTCATTTTTCATTTGCTTGAAATTCGGTTCGCCAAGAGCTTGCTTCTCGTGTATGTGGTGGTGGTTGGCGTAACGGCATTATTCGACCATCTTTTACGTAAGCAAAAAGACCCGAAGAGGTTCGTCAACCTCTATATGGGATATAGCGGCGGAAAGTTAATGTTAAGTCTCTTTATTCTAGCGGCTTACGCATTTATCAACAGTGGGTACATTCTGCCGTTTGCAATTAGCTATCTCGTTGTTTATTTCTTATTCACAGCGTTCGAAATCTTCCAGCTGCTGCGACATCTAAAAAACTAGGTAAAGGGTTTTTTTGTGAATAACATTATTCTACCTTTGCGGCCACAAATTCAGAGCGGTCATTTTTAGTTGATCAGATGGGTAGATTAGAGCGTACAAAAAGCCAGTTACAAGCGAGCATACTTTCACTTGTAACTATTTTATTTTTAAGCCTTTCCGTTTCAGCCTCAGAAGCGGTTGACACTTCCAGCACGGAGGGTAAGTTCAATGCTGGTGAACTGATTATTCATCACGTGCTGGACGCACACGAAATTCATATTGTCGACGGTCTTAGTATTCCTCTTCCAATGATCCTTTTCACGGAGAACGGAATGGATGTTTTCAATTACTCCGTATTCCTTAACGAAGATCACGAGCCTACACAGCACTATACCAGTAATGCAACCGGTAATGTTTATGCCTATCATCACGGTCACCCAATGATCATCGGTGATGATGGAGAAGAGTTAGCGCATGTTGGTTGGGGAATCAATGAGCATTCATTTCTAGACATGTCGATCACCAAGAACGTGGTTGGGCTTCTTCTTTCTCTAGGGTTGATGCTGTGGATGTTCTTGAGTGTGGCCAAGGCCTATAAATCAAACAACAATGGCGCTCCTCGTGGGTTTCAAAGCTTCGTTGAGCCTCTTATTCTCTTCGTAAGAGACGAAATTGCAAAGCCATCAATTGGCAACAATCACAATCGGTACATGCCTTTCTTGCTGACCGTGTTCTTCTTTATTTGGATCGGTAACCTTCTCGGCCTTGTTCCTTTCTTAGGTGGGCTGAACGTCACTGGGAACATCGCGGTGACAGCCGTGCTCGCGGTATTCACCTTTCTTATTACGAGTGTTATCGCAAATAAGGGTTACTGGAAACACATGGTTGCACCTCCCGGAGTTCCTGTGTGGCTATTGCCCATCATAGTTCCAATTGAAATTTTTGGAATGTTCAATAAGCCAATTGTACTATGCCTTCGTCTCTTTGCGAACATTACGGCGGGTCACATCATTATTTTGTCCTTTACTTGTCTGATCTTCATTTTCAACGATTTATCTGGACCGGGAACGGCCTATGGTGTTTCAGTTGGAACGGTGCTATTCAGCATATTCATGACTTGCCTAGAACTGCTCGTTGCATTTCTACAAGCCTATGTTTTCACGCTGCTTAGTGCCTTGTATTTCGGTCAAGCAATTGAAGATCATCATTAATTAGAATCTTAATTCAAATCAATATATCATGGAGTTATTAAGTGTTTTACTTGCGGCAGAAGCTAATGCAGCTATGGGTGCTGGAATCGGTGCTGGAATTGCAGCTTTAGGAGCAGGTGTTGGTATTGGTAGAATCGGTGGGTCAGCTCTTGAAGCTATGGCTCGTCAGCCTGAATCTACTGGTGTCATCCGAGCTAATATGATTGTTGCTGCTGCCCTTGTTGAAGGTGCGGTATTCTTTGCAATCGTATTGTGTCTCCTTATTCTGTTCGTATAAACAATTTTGAATCACTCTCTTGCGGTTGGCAGGAGAGTGCTTCTTTTTACTTCTGATAAACAAGACAATCAAATGGAATTAGTAACGCCCGGTTTCGGATTAGTATTCTGGACAACGATAAGTTTCCTTTCTGTTCTTTTCCTACTCGGAAAATTTGCTTGGGGGCCAATACTTAGGTCCATCAAAGAAAGAGAACTCACTATATCTGATGCGCTTGACTCCGCGGCGAAGGCCAAAGAAGAAATGCGCAAGCTCAAGGAAAGTAATGATGAGCTATTAAGAGAGGCTAGAGAAGAGCGCGACGCCATGCTTCGTGAGGCAAAAGGAACCAAAGATCAACTGATCTCCGAAGCCAAAACGCAGGCAAAAGTTGAGGCAGACAAAATCATTGCTTCGGCCAAAGATGAAATTAGAGGAGAGAAAGCAAAAGCTATTGGAGAATTGAAAGATAAAGTAGCTGAGATCAGTTTCGATATCGCGGAAAAAGTCTTGGCTGAAAAGCTGAGTGACTCCGAAAAGCAAACCGCGTCGGTTACTAAGGCGTTAAACGAAATTAGCTTCAACTAATGAGGGCAGGAAAAGCCGCAGGCCGATACGCGCAAGCTCTTTTAGACCTCTCGTTGGAACAAAACCAGCTAGACGCTGTCATGAATGACATGGTCGTTGTTAGTCAGGCCTGTGCTGAGAATCGCGATTTGGAACTAATGCTTCAATCGCCGATCATCAAGGCTGATAAAAAGCGCGCGGTCATGGAGGGGGTTTTCGCCACGGCCATCTCCGAATTGAGCATGAGCTTTATTCGGCTGATCACCGACAAGGGAAGAGAGGGAATGTTACTAGGAATTTCGACCTCATTTCTCGCATTATACAAGGAACACAAGGGAATAGTCCAAGCGGCTATTACGAGTGCGGTAGCGCTCACACAAGAGCAAAGAGAATCCCTCAAAAAATCCCTCGCTGGACTTGGGAACGAAGTTGAAATTACAGAAAGCGTTGAGCCATCCATTCTTGGTGGTCTTAAAATAACTGTTGGCGATCAGCGCATCGATGCGAGCGTCCAACGAAAATTGAATGATCTGAAGATCGATTTATCAAAATAGTGCGAAAGCAATAATCAAAGAAGAAATGCCAGAAATTAAACCAGCAGAAGTATCAGCCATCTTGAGAGAGCAACTCTCAGGAGCGAAAACAGAAGCAGAACTGGAAGAAGTGGGAACCGTCCTCGAAGTCGGTGACGGTATCGCAAGGATTTATGGTTTGTCTAATGTTCAGGCCGGAGAATTGATTGAATTTGAAGACGGGCTTCAGGCAATCGCACTTAACCTCGAAGAAGATAACGTCGGGGCTGTATTGCTTGGTCACTCTACGAATATCAAGGAAGGGACTACAGCCAAGAGAACTACAAGAATTGCCTCAATTAACGTCGGCGAGGGAATCGTTGGTCGTGTT
>Ga0209360_1002774_pt1 | contig 10125 bp, 9 predicted proteins | sample SaaInlV_130m_DNA_3_FD_184651 | JGI IMG/M metagenome (GOLD analysis project Ga0209360, IMG submission 184651) | Marine microbial communities from expanding oxygen minimum zones in the Saanich Inlet - SI037_S3LV_130m_DNA (SPAdes) (version 2) | ecosystem: Environmental > Aquatic > Marine >... | reverse complement strand
TTGAAAAGACACCAGCATCTTCTAATAATTTTGCATCATTTAAAATTTTTTTTCTTTCTGAAATTTTTTTGCCTTTAAATTTAAAAGTTTTATCCGATTGAGGGAGTAATCCTAAATGACCCATTACTGGTATATTATTTTTATTTAAAGCTTTAACAATATTGTAAATTTTTTTTCCACCTTCTAATTTAACTGCATCACATTTAGTTTTAATTATAATTTTTTTTGCATTTTGTATGGCCTCTTTAGGGTTTCGATATGTATTATGAGGCATATCCACAACCATAAGACTCTTTTTTATCCCCATTCTTACACTTTTAGAATGCTCAATCATTGTTTCTAAAGTTACTTCTCTTGTAGATTTATAATTGTATAAAACAGAACCAAGTGAATCTCCCACCAAGACAATGTCACAAAAATTATCTAGAATTGACGCTATATTTTTAGAATAAGCTGTTAAACTAACGATCTTAGATTTATTTTTTTTTTTTATTATATTAAATATTTTTTTTTTCATCGACCTACCAAGAGCCGCTATTTTTCATTGAGACCCAAGGTTCTTTTAGTTCTAAATTTCCTTCTTGCAAAATTTCGATTGAAATTTTATCTGGTGATCTGACAAACGCCATGTGTCCATCTCGAGGTGGTCTATTAATTGTATAACCCATATCCATTAGTCTTTGACAAGTTTCATAAATATTATCAACTCTGTAAGCAAGATGACCAAAGTTTCTTGAACCATCGCCTAACTCATCACCATCCCAATTGTAAGTTAACTCTATTTCAGCATTATTGTCATTCGGAGCAGCAAGAAAAATTAGAGTAAACCTTCCCTTTTCATTTTCCATACGTCTTGTTTCTTTTAATCCAAGACCTTTACAAAAAAATCTCAATGATTCATCGACATCTTTAATTCTAATCATTGTATGTAAATATTTCATAAGATTAATTTATATTAACAAAACTATTCTAATTCAATAGTACTTGGAGGTTTAGAAGTGACATCATACACAACTCTATTAATTCCTCTTATACTATTAACAATTTTATTTGAGATTGTTTGCATAAAAGACTTTTTAAATTCATAAAAATCTGCAGTCATTCCATCTTCAGATGTAATTGCTCTTAATAAACATAAGTATTCATAAGTACGATTATCACCCATAACACCCACTGTTTTAACTGGTAACAAAGCAGCATATGCTTGCCATATTTTGTGGTAAAGACCATGATCTCTTAAAGCTTGAATAAAATAATAATCAGCTTCCTTAAGTATCTTTATTTTTTCATTTGTAATTAAACCAGGCATTCTAATTGCCAATCCAGGGCCTGGAAAAGGATGTCTGGAGATAATATCCTTACTTAAATTTAACTCTAAACCTAGTTTTCTAACTTCATCTTTAAATAAAAATTTTAAAGGTTCAACAAGTTTTAATTTCATTTTTTTTGGAAGTCCGCCAACATTATGGTGTGACTTAATTTTAGAAGTTTGACTTCCTGTTACAGATTTACTTTCAATTAGATCTGGATAAAGAGTTCCTTGAGCTAAAAATTTTACATTTCTTATTTTTTTTGCGTATCTTTCAAATATTTTTATAAACAGATTACCAATAATTTTTCTCTTTTTTTCAGGATCAGAAACGTTTTGTAGTTTTTTTAAAAATTCCTTTTCTGCATTTACATAAATCAAGTTCATTTTTAAACGTTTCTTAAAGGTTTGGACGACTTGTATTTCTTCATTTTTTCTCAAAAGACCTGTGTTAACAAAAATGCAATATAGTTTTTTACCAATAGCTTTATTAAGTAACTGAGCAACCACACTACTATCAACGCCTCCTGATAAAGCACAAATAACTTTTTCAGATCCAACTTGATCTTTAACTTCCTTAATAAGTTGAATTTTTTGATCTTTAGAAGACCAATTGCGTTTAACTTTACAAATCAAAAAAATAAAATTACTAATTAATTTTTTTCCATTTTCTGTATGAGTTACTTCTGGATGAAACTGAATTCCGTAAAATTGTTTAAATTTGTTTTCTACTATAGCAAATTTTGAATTTGTACTCGATGCCACTACTTTGAAATTTTTTGGAAGTTTTGACACTTGATCTGCATGGCTCATCCAGACCTTTTTAAATTTTTGCTTATTAAAAAAATTCTTAGTTAAAAGACTTTCATTTTTTTTATAAATATTTGCTAATCCAAATTCACGATGTTTTGATTGTTTAACTTTACCTCCATTAAGTTTAGATAATATTTGATGACCAAAACAAATTCCTAGAATTGGGATGTTTAAATTTATAATTTTTTTATCGAATGAATATTTGTTAATTTGATCAACATTTAATGGCCCACCAGATAGAATTATTCCTTTAATTGATCTATCAATATCTTTTATTTTAATTTTTTTGTGACTTATTATTTCTGAAAAAACTCCTAGCTCTCTAATTCTTCTAGCAATTAATTGTGTGAATTGAGAACCAAAATCTATAATTAAGATTTTATTAAGATTTTGATCAAGACTCATTTTTAGGTTCTATATTTTTTAGAGACTCTTGAATTTGACCGTTTTCATCACATAGTTTTTCACAAACTTTTGCAAAAGTTCCTGAAAGATTTTTAACTTTAGAATAATTTGATTTTTTTAAAGCTATTTTCATCAACATTAATAAAACTTCTTCATTGTCTGGCTCAATTAATAATGCTGTTTCTAAATTATCCTCTTCTTTTCTTTGATTTTTCTCAAAATTATAAATTTTAGCTAAATATAAATATGATTGAGCATCTTTAGGGTTAAAAACTATATTTCTTTCAAACATAAATCTTGCATCATCATATTTTTTACTTTGATACATTTTTAAAGCTTCATCAAAAAAATTTTCTTTACTTAAAACTGCACTTGAAAAAGTAATCGTTAAATAAATTGATATAATTAATTTACAAATTTTAATCATTAATATTTACTATCGTTTTTAATAACATCCACATTGTGAACCATACTTTCATAAAAACCAGCCTTAGTAATTTTTACAAAATTTGGTTTATTTCTTAATTTGATAATATTTTTTGAACCCAAATACCCCATTGAAGATCTTAGTCCACCAATCAATTTATATATAATACTTCCCACATCACCTTTATATTTTACAAATCCTTCAACACCTTCTGGAACATATTTGGAAGAATCTTTTTGTTTTGTTTGAAAATATCTATCTGCTGAACCTTTGTTCATAGCACCAACCGAGCCCATTCCTCTGAAACTTTTGAACATTTTTCCATTTTTTTTAATTAATTTTCCAGGCGTTTCATCTGTACCTGCAAATAATGAGCCAATCATAATTGCATCAGCTCCTGCTGCAAAAGCTTTTGCTAGGTCACCTGAGTATTTGATTCCACCATCAGAAATAATTTTTATGTTTTTATTTTTTAGACCATTTCTTACTGATAAGATTGCGCTTAATTGAGGAACACCTATTCCTGCAACTAATCTAGTTGTACAGATAGATCCAGGTCCTATCCCAACTTTAATAATATCTACTCCTAATTTAATTAAAAACTTTGCCGCCTCAGGAGTAGCAATGTTTCCAGCGCATAATGCAATTTTATTATTTTTTAATTTTTTAATAAATTTAATTATTTCAGCTACTTTTTTAGTATGCCCATGAGCTGTGTCTACCACTATTAAATCAACACCTTCTTTGATAATCGCTTTTGCTCTAACAAATTCATTGGGTCCTGCCCCTACTGCCGCACCAACTAGTAGTTTATGTTTTTTTACTTTTTTGATTTCTAATATTTGCTTTTTAATATCTAGATTTCTGTGAATGACACCTATACCACCTGCTTTTGCCATAGCTATTGCCATTTTACTCTCTGTAACAGTATCCATTGCTGAGGATAAAAGTGGTATTTTAAGCTTTAAATTTTTTGTTAATGCCACAGTTGTTTCAACTTCTGAAGGCAATATTTCTGAGTATTTTGGCGCTAACGTAACGTCATCAAAGGTTAGAGCTTCTTTAATAGGAACCATGATCTTTTATATACGATTCCTCTAAAAATTAAAGTCACTATCTAAGTTTTCGACAAATAATGAAACTTTCCTTAGAGTCTTTTCTGCTAGATTTTGGTTTAAAAACCTTTACTTCCCTAAAATATTTTTTTCCTTCTGCGACTATTTCGTTAAATGTGCCGCCCATGAAAATTTTTGAAATAAAATAACCGCTATCTGTTAATAAATCTTTTGCAAAAAACATAGCTTCTTTACATAATTCTCCTGTTTGAATAGAATCTATATTCTTTATACCAGTAGTATTTACAGCCATATCTGACATCACTACATCCACCTTATTATTAACATATTTTTTTATCTCATCTTGAGTTGCTTGTTCTGTAAAATCACCACATACTTGTACTGTGTTACCAATGGGTTCCATTTCCTTTAAATCTATCGATATCAGCCTACCACTTTTTGCTGTTTTGGCTGCATATTGAGACCAACTACCAGGAGCAGCTCCAATATCTATAACTGAAATCCCACCCTTAAATATTTTAAATTTTTCATCAATCTCGATTAATTTATATGCAGATCTTGCTCTATAGCCATCAACTTTAGACTGTCTTACATAAATATCTCTTCTTTGTTTATTAACCCAGTTCTTGGAAATTTTATTTTTTTTCAATTAAAGACCGAATCTAAGACTCTTTGATAATAAATTGTTTTGAAGAGATAAAATTTCAATTTTTACATCTTTATCTATTCTCATATCTTTGTCACCATCCCAAATTCCAGCAGCTAGATGCATAATTCCAATTTTATAATTTGGCAAAAATGGTTCAACAAACGTGTTTTCTATCTCATCAAATTTAGGTAGCAAATTACTTGCAATCCAATTACAGTTTAATGGTAAAAATTCAGTTTCCAAATCATCTATGTAAACTGACATGTTAATAGCCAATCCCTCTGAACCAAAAATATTTCCAGATTTTAAAGTTTGTTCAAGATTTTTTTGCCAAGATTTCCAGCCTGGAGAATTTTTTTCTAGGGAAAATACTCCAATATTAATATGTGGGGCGAATGCTAATTTTCTAGCATTAGATAAGCCAATTTTTGATTTGATTGCATGTTTAAAATTTTGAGATTTAATTGATGCTATTTTTCCAAATATCCAGTTTACTTTTGACATTACTCTGTAGCCTGGGCCCATAGTTTGTGTAATACCAAGTTTTCCATCTTCACAAGCTTTGAAATATAAATTAACTGCATTCCAATCATTGACCCATGCATCGCAATCAATCCACAAATATTTTTCATAATTTGGAAAATAATTTGGCAAAAAAGCTCTAGATACCTGACTTTTAAGCCATTCTTTACCCTTAACCTTAAATGCAGGAACTTCAATATCCCATTCTGCTGATTTTATTTCATCTACTTTCTTAGATAAAATTTCTTTTTGATTTTCAGTTAATCCTGCATCCAAAATACATATGGCTGTATTTTCACTTTCTTTAAAAAATTTAATTGAGTCTATCAATTCATTTAATAATGGAAAATAATTAGCGTCTGCTAAAGAGACTATAACATTTTTTTTCATTACAATATATCTTCAAGATCATCTTCGTCTTGAATACCGTCATTTTCTTGTGATTTTTTTATTTTACGATAATGCAAAAAACTAATCGGTAGTAATAACAAATAAATAATGCTGCTGATTGCTATAACTTCAAATGTATAAATCAATAATAGGCCAAAAAATAAAACAATACCAAATAACAAAAAAATTGTAGTTTTTCTTTGTATAACAATTTTTTTGAAAGAATAACTTGGAAACTTGCTAATTAATAAAAATGATGTGCTAATAAAAAATATTGGTACGATTATATCATAATTTAATTGGATATAATCAAATTCAGTTAAGCTAAGTATTAAAGGTGTTAAAACTAATATTCCACCTGCTGGAGAAGGCACTCCTTCAAAAAAATTGTCTTTCCATGAAGGCTCTTGACTTGAGTTCACATTAAATCTAGCCAATCTTAAAGCTACACAAATTACATATACCAAACATAACAACCAACCGAATCTTCCAAGGGTATTTAATTTCCAAAAGTACATAATAAATGCTGGAGCAACACCAAAACTAATCATGTCTGTAAGAGAATCCAGTTCCTTGCCAACTTTTGAAGTACCTTTGATCAATCGTGCTATTCGTCCATCTAAACCATCAAATAATGCAGCAAATATGATAGCAATTATAGCAAGATGAAATTCTCCACTTAAAGCAAATCTTATTGAAGTTAAGCCAATACACACTCCTATCAATGTGAGCATATTTGGTAAAATTACTCTAGCATTTTTTTTATCTGCTATAATTTTTATATTATTTTTTGGTTGTTCCATTTTTATTTCTTAGCCAATAAAGTTTCACCGGAAATTGTTCTTTGACCAATTTTAACTAATGGTTCATAGTTTTCATAATAAACATCTGCGCGACTTCCAAATCTAATCATACCAATTCTGTCACCTTGATTGAGTTCTTGTCCATTGTTTGTTTCACACACAATTCTTCTTGCAATCAATCCAGCTATTTGAACAACTATAATATCATTTCCACTTTTATCTTTTAGCTTGTAATAATTTCTTTCATTATCTTCACTAGCTTTATCAAATGAAGCATTTAAAAATTTTCCTGGTTTATATAAAATCTCTTCAACTGTACCTGCGCAAGGAGTTCTATTTACATGACAATCAAATACATTCATAAATATACTTATTTTTTTAAATTTTTTATTTTCTAAACCAACTTCCTTTGGTCCATCAACTTCCTCAACTTTAATTACTTCTCCATCTGCTGGACTTACCAAATAATTATCATCTTCAATTATAACCCTTTCTGGATCTCTAAAAAAATAGTAAACCCAAACAGTTAACAGCAAACCTATTGTTCCTAAAAAACTACTGAAAGATAATAAAATAAGTGTAACAAATCCTGAAATTACTAAAAATTTGTAACCCTCTGTATGTATCTTTGGAAATATCTTACTGAACATATTCTTCTATTTGCTAATTTTTGATTAATATGTATATAAACCACTCAAATTCAATTAATAACATAAATTTATTCAAATGAGTAAAATCAAGGTAAAAAACCCAGTTGTAGAGCTAGATGGCGATGAAATGACTCGTATCATATGGGAGTTTATCAAAAATAAGCTAATTCTTCCCTATCTAGACCTTGGCATTGAATACTACGATCTTGGAATGAAAAGTAGAGACAATACGGATGATCAAATCACAATTGACTCTGCAGATGCTATTAAAAAAATTGGTGTGGGAATTAAATGTGCAACAATTACACCTGATGAAGACAGGGTTAAAGAATTCGATCTTAAGAAAATGTGGAGATCACCAAATGGAACAATAAGAAACATCATTGGTGGTACTGTGTTTAGAGAGCCAATTATCTGTAAAAATATTCCAAAACTGGTTCCATCTTGGACTGATCCAGTAGTAATTGGAAGACATGCTTTTGGTGATCAATATAGAGCAACAGATTTTAAAGTGCCTGGAAAAGGAAAGATGGAAGTTAAATGGACATCTGAAGATGGAAAAGATGAAATAAAATATGAAGTATTTAATTTTACTGGTCCTGGTGTTGCTCTTTCAATGTATAATTTAGATAAATCAATTGAAGACTTTGCAAGATCTTGTTTTAGCTATGGGTTAATCAAAAAGTGGCCTGTTTATATGTCTACCAAAAATACTATCCTAAAACAATACGATGGTAGATTTAAAGATATATTCCAAGAAATTTTTGAAAAGGAATACAAATCAGATTTTGAAAAACATAATCTAACTTACGAACATAGATTAATTGATGACATGGTTGCGTGTGCAATGAAATGGAGTGGAAAATACATTTGGGCTTGTAAGAACTATGACGGTGATGTTCAGTCTGATACAATGGCACAAGGTTATGGTTCTCTAGGTTTGATGACAAGCACACTGTTAACACCTGATGGAAAAGTAATGGAAGCTGAAGCTGCGCATGGAACAGTTACAAGACATTATAGAATGCACCAACAAGGTAAAGAAACTTCAACAAACCCTATAGCCTCAATATTTGCTTGGACTAGAGGGCTTGCTCATAGAGGAAAATTAGATGGAAATGATGAGTTGATAAAATTTGCTCAAACAATTGAAAAAGTATGTGTTGAATGTGTAGAGAATGGTGCAATGACAAAAGACTTAGCAATTTTGATAGGACCATCAAGCAAGTATTTAACTACTAATCAGTTTTTAGACGAAATTGATGGTAATCTTAAAAAGAAATTAAATTAAAGTTTTCAGTTTTTCAAAAGCATCTTCAATTTTAGATTGATCTTGTCCGCCAGCTTGAGCAAAGTCTTTTCTTCCACCTCCGCCTTGTCCTCCAATAATCTCAGAACCAACTTTAACAAATTGAACTGCATCAAATTGATCAGTTAATTTATCTGTCACACCAACAGCAATACCTACTTTATTATCTTTGCTGGCGAACACTACAATTATACCCTCATTTAATTCTTTCTTTCCTTTATCAACGAGTTTTCTTAATTCTTTAGGTGGTAAACCTTCTACTTTTTGAAGTCTCAATTTAACTCCATTAATTTCATCATCAATTATAATATTTTTAGATTTATTCTCTAAAATTGAATTAACTGAAATTGTTTCTAATTGTTTTGTTAAATTTTTTATTAAAGTTTTTTGATCTGTTTGATCTAAATTAGGTTTTCCACCTAAATCCATTATTTGTTGAGTTAAATTTTTAATAGCCTCGTCATCTTTTTCAGAGGAAATATTAGAAAGTTTTTCTTTATTCTTTAAATAGTCTTCTAATTGTTTATCTCTTAGTGCCTCTATTCTTCTAACTCCTGCTGCAATTGAAGATTGGCTAATTATCTTAAATTTACCAATATCTCCTGTATTTTTTACATGCGTTCCACCACATAACTCTGTTGAAAAATATTTATCTCTCTCATCACCCATTGATAAAACTCTTACTTCATCTCCATATTTTTCACCAAATAATGCTAATGCACCATTTTCAACTGCCTCGTCTGGTGTCATTATACGAGTTTTTACATCAGATTTTTTTGAGATCATTGTATTAACAAAATTTTCTACCTTATCGATTTCTTCAGTAGGTATTGGTTTCATGTGACTAAAATCAAACCTTAAACGACTAGGTTCCACTAAAGATCCCTTTTGCGTAACATGATCACCTAATACTCTCCTTAATGACTCGTGTAACAAATGTGTTGCAGAATGGTATGCTCTAGTATCATTTCTTCTTTCAACATTAATTTTCAATTCCACACTATCTTTTATCTTTATTGATCCACTAATTACTTTTCCATAATGAACAAATAAGTCACCTAGTTTCTTTTGAACATCAGTTACTTCAAATTTAAAATCATTTACAACAATTTCTCCCGTATCACCTACTTGACCTCCAGATTCTCCATAAAATGGCGTCTGATTGACAACAATTATTCCTTCATCGTTTTCTTTTAATTCATTAACCTCTTTATTTTCTTTTAAAAGTGACAAAATTATTCCTTCTGCCTGATTAGTTTCATACCCTAAGAATTCAGTTGCCTCTAATTTATCTTTTATTCCAAACCAAATATTTTCAACTGCAGCATCACCAGATCCTTTCCAGTTTTTTTTAGCAAGCTCCCTACTTTCTTTCATCAGCGATTTAAATTTTTCTGTATCAATTGACATTGATTTGTTTCTTAGAATATCTTCTGTAAGATCCAATGGAAATCCGTAAGTATCATATAATTTGAATGCTACTTCACCAGGTAAAACTTTATCTATTTTAGATACTTCATCATTTAAAATTTTAATTCCTCGATCTAGAAGAACTAAAAACTTTTCTTCTTCCATTCTTAAAGTCTCTTTAATTAAAGACTCTGCTCTTACTAATTCAGGATAGTTACCTGACATTTCATCTCTAAGTGTTTCAAACAAATTATAAAAAACTGGTTCTTTAGATCCAAGTAAATGTGAATGTCTCATTCCTCTTCTCATTATTCTTCTAAGAACGTAGCCTCTTCCTTCATTTGAAGGAAGTACACCTTCAG
>Ga0209360_1002749_pt1 | contig 10209 bp, 12 predicted proteins | sample SaaInlV_130m_DNA_3_FD_184651 | JGI IMG/M metagenome (GOLD analysis project Ga0209360, IMG submission 184651) | Marine microbial communities from expanding oxygen minimum zones in the Saanich Inlet - SI037_S3LV_130m_DNA (SPAdes) (version 2) | ecosystem: Environmental > Aquatic > Marine >... | reverse complement strand
ACAAAATATCAAAACTTTTAGCGATAACATAAACGCATTTGCAGAATTGAATAAAAATATTATCCAATCTTGGATAAACCCATTCACACTAAAAAACTAGTGTGATTGATTTTTCTTTTTTTATTTTATCATATTCAAAACACTTTAGAATTATTATTTAATCTATTATTTTATGTCTGAAAAAGATAAACGGATAGAAGAATTACGAATGAAAACAGGTAGAAGCAAACGTTGTCTTGATTGCAAAAAACACAGATGTATAATTTCATCTTGCCAATGTGATTGTCATAAAGATTTTTCAGGGTCACAAAAACCAAAAGTTTTAAGGCAAAATACTTCAAAAAAAGAATACTAGATTTATCAATAAAAAATAAAAAAAGAAAAAATTAGTTTGCAGGAACTACAATACCTCTTTCAATCATTTTGAGTGCCGTATTTGATTTTAAACACATTGGTACTCCGTTTGATTCTTTGAGAACTAGACTAAATCCTTCACGACATTCAATTTCTGCAGCATCAATACCTGCATTCATTTGATTATGTGGAGAAATCCAAGCTAAACGTATTTCTTGTGCCTTTTCTACAAATTGTGCTCTAAGTTCTTGTTTTTCCTCATCAGTTAGATCAGTAGTATTCTCACGCATTTCCATCTTAAATTCTCGCATCTCTGATACTCTATCTAGAATTGCAGATCTACGTTCATCAGACATTTTGATTTTCATCTCAGCCATATGATTTTTGAATTTTATTTTGACTTCTGATTTGATTTTTTCTCCGTCACCATGTTTTGATTCAAATTTCATTTTGATTTCATGCTCTCTGTCTTCATCACCATGTTTTTCCATAATTAGTGATTTTAGACGTGGAGATTTTTCCATCTTTTCTTTCATTTTTTCTAATGATTTTTTGTGTTTTTTGAGATCTTTTGCTTCATCATGATGTTCTTTCTTGTAATCCTCTCGTTCTTCAGGTGTCATATCACACCATTTTGAGATTCTTTCAAGTTTTTCTGCATCAATGATTTCTGCTGCACGGTCTGATTCTGATAATGAACAAATTCGGTCATAGTTCATGTGAGATTTGTCATTCATTTTGTCTTTCATGTGGTTAGAAAATTCACTCATTCTATCTTTAATAGAATCTCTAAAATCATCTTGTTCATCTTCAGACATTTCACAATATCTTGTAAGTTTTTCTCTGAGGTCATCAGGCAAATCAGTATGCATTTGCATCTTCTCTGCTCTCGTCTCATCAGTCATATCACAATACATTGCAAAGTGATCTCTAAGATTTCCAGTACCACTGTTAGAATATTTGTCTTTTAGTTCATCTCGGATGTCATCATCTTCTCTGATGTCATCATCTTCTCTGATGTCATCATCTTCTCTGATGTCATCATCTTCTCTGATGTCATCATCTTCTCTGATGTCATTTTCAGTTTCATCGTCACGTTCTTCATCTTTTATCTCAAGAATGACTTGATCAATTAATTCATCAAGAACAATTTCACGCTCGTCTTTATCTTCGATCTCACAAATGATACTTAGACGCTCATCTAGTTCTACCATATCTGGATTGTCAGAAAAGAATATTGTTTGTTGTTCTGATGTCATTTCACAAAAGTCTTCTAGAGAATCTTTTAGATCATCTGATTCTGCAAATACAGCATTACCTGCTGTAACACCGGTAAACATTATCAGCGAAAAAACAACGCTTAGAAGTTGTGTACTTTTCATTACAAAACTCTTAGGTTTTTGTATATAAAGAATATCGAAGAATATCATCGTAAGTATTATTAGATATCATTCAATTTTTTTGAATGTAGTAATTATATATTCATAGAACAAGATAATGTAATCAATTTACAAAATCATTTCAATTAGAATGATTTTTTAATTTTATTTGCCATATCTTGGAAAGATTTTGCCTGTACCATATCATTTAATTCGTTTGAATAGATATCAGCTAATTGTTGTAAAGGATACGAATCATTTGGTTTGAGTTTAGTTATTTTTTTCAAGCATTCAATCTTTTTTGTGGTATCGGATAATTCCACATAACACCCATACAAATCAAGATAAAGATTTGAATTTTTAGGTGTGATTTTTAGTTGTTTTTTTAGATGTGAAATTTTTTCATGTGTTTTTTGTATTGTGGATTGTGAAGGAGAATTTTGTTTTAATTCAATTCCTTTTTTGAGTTTTTCAAAAAATCTCATATCAGAATTAAATTATTTTGCAATATAAAAAAGAAAGAGTGTAGATCATAGGTTAATAGATCTAACATATCTGTATCCATATCTTCAGAATCAGTTTACGGGCAGGGCTGAGTAAAGATTGTTCCCTGTTAGTCAGCTTTCAAAATTTTCTATTAGTTTCAAAATTAAAAATAGAAATAATTCATCTAATATCATGTAGTAGCAAGTCCAATTGCTTCAGCAAAATAATATCCAGCTAAAATTGTTGCAGTAGTGTAAACAAGAGAACCTGCAAATGTGTAAAATACAAATTTTGCAAGTTTCATTTTTAGTAATCCTGCTGGAATTGAAATCATCTCCCTCATTACTGGAAGTAGTCTTCCAAGAAACACTGCCTTGTCACCATGTTTTTCAAACCAAATCTCAACTCGTTCTAGTTTTTTATCAGTTATTTTGAAATATTTTAGATATCGAAGTAAAACTGCTCGTCCAAGTTTTAATGCAATCAAGTAAATTATTGATGAACCAAGAGTGGCACCAGCAGCACCTAAAATGATCATTGGAATTATTCCAATTAGTGGAATTTCTTGCTGTGATGCAATAAATCCTGCAGTTGGAAAAACAGCCAATGTAGGAATTGGTGGAACTATTGTCTCAATAAAGGCAGCAAGAAACATCCCCTCATAGAGATGCTCACCTAGAAAATCTGCAATCCATACAATAATTGAATCAAATGCTTCCATGTGTTTGTGCCAATGAATTCCTACTAAATTACCTTACGTGTATAATTACACCTAGAGTCAAAATAAAAATAATTCACAATTCTAACGTTTTCTCTCATAGAATTCAACTGGATTATCAAATTGTCTGTTATAATCAACTTCTATCCAAAATTTTTGTTCATCGATTTCTTTTCCTTCAGATAACCACACATTTAGGATTTTTTGCATAAACATTTGTGTCGTATCATCGATTTGAGGTCTTTTTCCAGTCTCTTTTTCTATTCTATCTCGTTCTTCTTTGAATTTTTTTAGTACACCTTTGAGATTTTTTCCATTAATTTGTGCTGCTTTGTTTCTTTTTGCAGTAGTAAGATCTTTTTTTAGATTTGAAATAATTCCCATAATATTACTAAGATTACTTTTTTAAAAAAGATTTTAGAAATGAAAAGATCTTTTTAAATAATTTAATGAGATGGAAAATTATGCCAAGAGTGTCACATTTTGATATTCCAGTAGATGATCCTGTAAGAGCACAAAAGTTTTACAAAAAAGTATTTGATTGGAAATTTGAAAAGTGGGACGGTCCAATGGATTATTGGATGACAACAACAGGTTCAAAAGAACCAGGGATTAATGGAGGACTATCAAAAAGAATGCCAGGGCAAATGGGGATTGTAAATACAATTGATGTTTCGTCAATTGATAAATTTACAAAAAAAATCATTGAAAATGGAGGACAAGTAATTGTTCCCAGAATGGCAATCCCAAAAATTGGGTGGTTTGCTCAATGTATGGATACAGAACTTAACGTGTTTGGAATTATAGAAAAAGATGAAAAGGCTGAATGATATTATTCAATAGTACTTTCATATACTTTAAGGGCAAATACAGATTGTGAATAGTCTTTTAGATGATGTAAATGCATTATTGGAATTAAAACAAGGTGACCTTGGGCGACTAGAACACATCAAAGCAACTTTGGAATCAAGAAATGTATTATTCATATCAGATACAAAATATCTTCGAGAATTAACTAAAGAATATCTTGAAGACAATAAGGGTAAAAGATTAGAGAGGTTCAATTCTTATGATTATCCTGAATATACAAATCGAGTAAAAAACACACCATCTCCTAAACCAAAAGAAACTGTTGAGGAAGACAAAGAAGTAGAACAAATGGCTAAAAATTTGAAAGAAGCTGGAGACATATCTGAAGATGTGAAAGAATCAATACCAGAAATTTTAGAATCAAATAAAAATTATTTTTGTGGTAATTGTGGTAACTCAATTAAAAATGAAAATTTTTGTCGTAAATGTGGTTCCTCTCTATACATTGTAGAAGAAGAAAAAGAATACGATGAAAGATTTAGACAAACTGAATCTCGAGAAAAAAGTAATCCTAAAAATCAAATGAAAATTAGTAAGAGTACATTATTGATTATAATTTTATTTGGTGTAATTATTGTTGGTGGAATATCTATGGGAGTTAAAATGCTTGGAGAAAATGAAATTCAAATTGGAAATACAATTGATACAATGCCAGTAATTGAAACTAGTCCTGATAATGAATCAGAAACGAACCCCATTAGTGATATAGAATCTAATTCCAAATGTGGTGCAGGAACTGTATTTGATGAAGTAAGTAATTCATGTGTTTTAGGAGGGAGTAAAATTGCTAGTGAATCTAATTCCAAATGTGGTGCAGGAACTGTATTTGATGAAGTAAGTAATTCATGTGTTTTAGAATAAGTAGAGTATTTTTGATTGTTAAATCATCTAAATTAATAATCAGCAAGAATTCAAAACTAGTACTTGAGTTACAAGTTTCTAGATCATGCAACTGATGCAATAATTGAGGTTACTGCAAAAGACCTCAAAGAAGCATTTTCAGTTACAGCAGATGCCGTAATTAACCTAACACTAGATCAGGACAAAGTTGAAGAAAAGGAAAAAAAGGAGTTTTCATCCCAAGGAAAAGATGTTAGATATCTTCTTTTTAGCTGGCTTGAAGAAATCCCATTTGTTCTAATTACTGAAGGATTTGCAATTAGAAGAATAGAATTTGAGATTATAGAGGAAAACGGGTATAAAATCAATGCAACAGCATATGGTGAACCCCTAGATATCCACAAACATAACTTCAAAGTCGAAATCAAGGCACCTACATTTTATGATATGGAAATCAGGCAAAATGATGGCGTCTATATGAGGTTTTTACTTGATTTGTGAGTTTTGTGAAATTTTCTTTGCAAGAAACAAGAAGAAATTATACGCGTTTTTTAAAAATGAATTAGGAAAACTGTTTTTGTGAACATAAAATTTGCAGGACCGGTAATATTTTCATTTATTGTAATAATGATCATTCCAGCTTATGCAGAGGTAAACAATGCAGAACTTGACAAAGAGACATTTACAATTAATGATAAATTTACAATTTCTGGTACTGTCAGTGATGCAGAAAGAACTATGCTAACTGCTGTGATGAAAGGAGAAAACGGTGAGAAATTAATCAAAAATCAAAGGAGTGATCCGGATGGAACATATTCTTTTATCCCAATTAATGCAGATCTTCTTTTCAATAGTAAAGGAGTTTATTCAATAACAGTATTTACTGAAAATCAACCTTTTGATACCGGTGTTGAAATTAAAGTTGCATACGAAAAAAGTGTTGCAGATGTATTACCAGATTACATTTTAGAATTAACAGACATAGGAAATAAAGGAGTAAATGAAACAGAAGAATTAACTTTTACTGCAAGTGTTACTGATTCAACAATTAGTGTATTAGAATATAGTCTTTCAAGTCAACCAAGTGGTTCTACAATTAACAAAGATACAGGAGTATTCTCATGGACTCCAACGGATGCGCAATCAGGTGGATATATTTTTGATATAGTTGTGAAATCAGGACCACTTGAAGATAGAGAAACAATTACTGTTACAGTTATTGATAAACCAGAACCAGTTGCAGAACCAGAACCAGCTGCAGAACCAGAACCAGCTGCAGAACCAGAACCAGCTGCAGAATTAGGACTTGCATCGTTTGTTGATGAGACAAAAGATGCGCAAACATATGTTGATAGATACAACAATGAGGCAAGCTACAAAGAATGGTTTGATGAAAATTATTCAGAGTATGATTCAATTTATCAGGCAGTAGGATTAGAAGAGCCATTAACTATTCCAGCATCGTTTGTTGATGATACAAAAGATGCGCAAACATATGTTGATAGATACAACAATGAGGCAAGCTACAAAGAATGGTTTGATGAAAATTATTCAGAGTATGATTCAATTTATCAGGCAGTAGGATTAGAAGAGCCAACTGTCGTAGTTGAAGAGCCAGAAATTATTGAACAAGAATTTGGAGAATGTGGGGAAGGAACAGAATTAGTTGGAGATACTTGTGAAATTGTAACAGAATCCAATAGTGGTGGTTGTTTAATTGCAACTGCAACATATGGTTCAGAACTAGCACCACAAGTACAATTTCTTAGAGAAATTCGTGATAATCAATTAATGAATACAGGTTCAGGAGAATCATTTATGACAGGATTCAATCAATTCTACTATTCATTTTCACCAATAATTGCAGATATGGAAAGAGAGAATCCAGTATTCAAAGAATTAGTAAAGATTGGAATAACTCCATTATTGTCATCATTATCGGTATTATCATTTGCAGAATCAGAATCAGAAGTTATAGGATATGGAATAGGCGTAATAATGATGAATATCGGAATGTATTTTGTAGTACCAGCAATAATTATTTTCAAAGCTAGAAAATATATCAAAATTTAGAAAATTCTCCACATATTGTAAATCTCAATTGATCAAAAGGGTAGTGAAATTTATTATTCAATTTATTAGATTTGAAAAAGGGAAATAATTACAAATTGAAGCAAAAAATAATTTTTAGCATACTATTTCTACTTTGTATCGCATCTATCCAAATGACATATGCAGAAAATCTCCTTCCAGATAAACCAAAAAATCTAGAAGCCAATTCAATTTCTCCAACTTCAATAATTATAGCATGGGATGCTCCTGAAATAACTGGAAATGTAACAGCAGTCACAGGTTACAAAATAGAATACAAAATGGATTCAGGTGATTTTACAGTAGTCACTGCAAATTCGGGAAGTACATCATCATCATTTATTCATCAAGGACTTGATTCAGAAATAGTTTATTCTTATCGAGTTAATTCAATTAATTCAGAAGGTACAGGTGTACCATCATCAACTGCATCAATAAAACCTGAACACACCACAACACCTGTGGCATTAACTGCAACAGCAATTTCACCTAGTCAGATAAAGCTCAACTGGTTACCACCATCTGAAAGTATACTACCAATACAAGGTTATGAAATAAAAAGAGAAATTAATCCTGGAGTTTTTGACAGTGTTGGAAGCACAAATAAAAATACTCTATCATTTATTATATCTAATTTAGCAACTGACAAAACATATTCGTATGTAGTTACTGGAACAACTCAATATGGATCAACACAAGAATCAATTTCAGCATCAGCGACTCCTAAAGAAGATTCAACAGATACAGTAGAAGAACCAATTTCATCAACTGTAGTACAAGAAACAATTTCTTCACCTCCAATAAAATTAACTGCCTCAGTTGTTTCATCAACTCAAATCAATCTATCATGGAGTCCTCCAGTAGAAGATGGAAATACACCAATTACAGGTTACAAAATTGAAGTAAAAAGTGATGACAATCCATACACTGTACTAATTGCAGATACAGAAAATACTTCTAAAACATATCCACATACTGATCTTACAACAAATACAAAATATACCTACAAAGTATCAGCCATAAACAAAATAGGAACTAGTGAATCATCAAATGAATTTACTGCAACAGCAAAATCAACAAATGTTCAAATCAGTCCAATGGGAAAACTCACAATTGATGAAGGGAAGTTCTTTTCATTTACAGTCAAATTAGTCGATAATTCAATGAAAAATGTAGTCTTTAGTTTAGATCAAAATCCTCCAATTGAGGCTAAAATTATATCAAATACAGGAATGTTCTCATGGACACCGTCAGAATCAGATGGTGGTAAAACGTACACGTTTTATGTCATTGCAAAAAAAGATGGCTTGTCAGATAGTCAAATTATCACCATTTCTGTAAATGACAACATAGATGAATCAAAACTAGTATCCACTTCTGAACCTGAACCAATTTCTGAATCTATAGAATTAGGACTTGCATCGTTTGTTGATGAAACAAAAGATGCGCAAACATATGTTGATAGATACAACAATGAGGCAAGCTACAAAGAATGGTTTGATGAAAATTATTCAGAGTATGATTCAATTTATCAGGCAGTAGGATTAGAAGAGCCATTAACTATTCCAGCATCGTTTGTTGATGATACAAAAGATGCGCAAACATATGTTGATAGATACAACAATGAGGCAAGCTACAAAGAATGGTTTGATGAAAATTATTCAGAGTATGATTCAATTTATCAGGCAGTAGGATTAGAAGAGCCAACTGTCGTAGTTGAAGAAAAGAAATTTGGATTTTGTGGAACTGGAACAAAATTAATTGATGAAGTATGTACAATTGTGGAAATACCAAAAGTAAAGCCTTGGTGGCAATTTTGGTAACATATTTGAAAAGCTAAGTTTTAATCAGAATACTTTTTCATTATCAACATGGGTAAACTAGCTAGAAATCTTAGAATTTGTGGTGAGTGTGGTATTGCATATACTTCTGTTAGTTTTACAAAATACATTGATCAATGTCCTATTTGCAAATCAAGAAGATTTGAAGCAATCCCAATAGATTCAAAAGAAGAATAATTTTACAACATAGATTTTTTAATAGATGAAATTTTTGTGTTTTATTGTCAGACGATCCAGAAATTGAAAAAATTAAACAAAGAAAACTAGAAGAAATGCTCAGACAACAAAATCAGCCTAAAATTGAGCCTGGAATTATTGATTTGAATGATTCAAATTTTGATAAAACAATATCATCAGATAATCCAACACTAGTAGATTTCTGGGCTGAATGGTGTGGTCCTTGCAAGTCAATGCATCCAATATTTGAGAGAATGTCAAATAAATTTCCAAATGTAAAATTTGCCAGAGTCAATGTAGATAGTAATCAAAATATTTCAATGAAATATGCAGTTCAATCAATTCCTACATTTATCATGTTCAAATCTGGACAAATTATAGATAAAATGATGGGAGCAGTAGGTGAACCAGGAATTAATATGATTTGTAAAAAGCATTCAAGCTAGTAAGCATAGATTGGTTCTTTTTCTCGTTGAATTCTAACTATTTCATTTAAAATTTCTTGTTCTTCAGAACTTAGCTTGTACATGAATCGATTAAGGAGTTTTTTTGCCTCAGGGGATGGTGGAAAAGTGTAAAACACTTCTTCTTCAAAAATTTGTCTTCCAATTGTTACATCTTGAACAGAACATGCAACTTCATCACCGGTTTTAGCTGATGACACTGTTTTTTTATCAAGTTGAAGTTGGTGAATGTTTCCAACTTTACGTCCAGACATATTCATAAATGGAATTTTATGTTTTAGAGTTCCAACATCTACACGAATTCCAAAAACTGCTGGATTATTATTTCTAAAAGTCATACCCTTTAGAAATGTAAATTTAGAAATTGGAGTTAATTCAGAAAATATTGCATCTTCTTCATTTGCAGAATCTTCTTCAACCCATGCATTATAGTTATCAATCAAACTGTAAATGATTTTATCTTCAAAAACTTTGATATGACTTAATTCTGATTCTTCTTTTGCATCAGGTAATAGTTTTACATTAAATGCCAAAATTATTCCATGATGTCTATTTTTTTCTTTGATTGCTTTTGCCTCAATAATATCTCGTCTAGTAACAGAACCAATGTCTGCTTTTGCTACAGGAACTTGTGAGCGTCTAAGCATCTCAATAATTGCCTCAAGTGAGCCTATGGTATCACATTTGACAATTATTCCATCAGTTTGAGTATCAATAAAAACTGATTCCATTTCTGATTTAATGAGTTTAGTAAATTTTTCAATTTCTTCATCATTTGATGCAACATAAAGGGTACTTCCTGGAAGAACCCCTTCAAGTTCAGGTGATGCAATTTTGAGACCTGCTGCTGCATCTACTTGAATAACAGGTTTGAATTTATCTCGAGGATCACGCATTTCATCAAGTGGTTTTGGTAATAGTAGTGCTTTTGGTTTTGTAACAATGACTCCATCACGTTTTGCAACAACTATGCTATTTTCTTTTTTTAT
>Ga0209360_1002718_pt1 | contig 10290 bp, 9 predicted proteins | sample SaaInlV_130m_DNA_3_FD_184651 | JGI IMG/M metagenome (GOLD analysis project Ga0209360, IMG submission 184651) | Marine microbial communities from expanding oxygen minimum zones in the Saanich Inlet - SI037_S3LV_130m_DNA (SPAdes) (version 2) | ecosystem: Environmental > Aquatic > Marine >... | reverse complement strand
ATGAATTACACTGCTGGACAACCAGTACCTCTTCACAAAAACGGTATCTTCATCAACGGATGGGCAGAAGACGCAGCACTATAAGCTGAATCTTTTAGCACACAATATCTTTTTTATTATTTTTAATCAACTAAATGATTTTTGCTTGATTTTTTTTGGTAACATCTTTACAAAATATTTTAAGAATTCATCATCTTTATCATAATGAATTTCTGAAAATTTATTATTGTTAAAGAAATTTTTCCAAGTTTTTTCAAATACTGTAAATTCTTCTGGGTTAAAATCCAACCTAGCTGTTTCATGATGTGCTGCAGGAAATATGTCTGAAATTTCAATTGGAATCAATCCTAAATGTGGATTATACTGGCATACTTGAATTGAATCAAAATCTTTAAATTTTTTCTTTAACCCTGAATATTGAGGAGACAAGTATCCTGGTTTTGTATTGTATTCTTTGATGATCAGTATTTTCTTTTTATTTGATTTGAATCTCCTAACCGTATTGTGAAATGACTGAACTTCTGGACGAAACTGATCTTCTTTATCATATAGAAAAATAGCTTTTTCTTTGAATTTTGGCGTACCTAACCCAAGAAATTCATAATTTTCTGTCATTACTTCAATCATTTCAAATAATTTTGGATGAGCTCTTGCTTTTTTAATCACATATTCCCATAACCTACCTTCATGAATTGCTTGTTTTACCTTGTCAACCTCAAGTTTTATTGCATGGAGATTATGAATTGCTAATTGATTGATTTTTTCAGTTGCTTCCAAACTACGAAATTCATCTGGAGTATATTTTGAGCATATTTCACAATTACATGGAAATACGGTGATATCTTTCAGATACCTTGTACCATCATCTGTGATGTATCTGTGTTTTTTAGCATAAAGCATGTATGATGCGGAATCAAATGTATCGCATCCTAAGGCTATTGCAAATGGAATTGTTAGAGGATGACCTGCTCCAAAAAGATGTAATGGTATAGAATGTGGCATCTGTTTTTTTGCAGCTACAATCATTTGTGCTAATAATCTATATTCATATGATTCCATAAATTCAACCGGACTTCCCAAGGCTAACATTTGAAAACCCATTTTTACCAAACTCTTTGTTGATTTGGCAACAAGATCAAAATGTTCTCCTCCTTGAATTGGACCAATCCAAATTTGACCATTATCTTCACTATCTTCTAATGTCTTTTTTGAAACTTGGAGAGTGTGTTTTACATATGCTTCAGCTTTTTTAATTGGCATTCCAAATCCTGTGGGCTTATCTAGTGGGATTGCAAAATCTGTCAAAATTCCTTTTTCAAAACTTGCCATCTCTGGTGGTGATACTTCTACATCTCCATATTCTAACACTTGATATCCTCCAGAATCTGTCATGATTGCTCTATCAAAGTCTATAATGTTATGAATTCCTTTTTTCATTGCCTCATCACCATAACCATTTCTTGTGATGTATGCATTAGTAATTACTAAATCAAAACCAATTTCTTTGATTTTTTTTGATGGAATTGTTTGTTTGACTGGATGAATCACTGGAACATATGCCGGTGTTTCAATTTTTCCATGATTTGTATGAATACTTCCTATCCTTCCTGCTAAATCTGTTTTAGAAATTTCAAACAAGTATCTTTACAAATTTTAAAGCGTTATTTAATCAATCAACAAAAAATTTTTTCAAATCATTATTTTTTACTACTAAATCAAGCCAATCCACTTCATCTCCCTCTATATTATCTGAAATTATACTCATTACTTTTTTTACTACTTCCTCAACATTTTTGCCACTGGTGTTTACTTGGATGGACTTTTCTTGAAATTTATTTAATACATCATGTGTAATAATTCCTAATATCTCACTACCTGTATTTTCCTTACTTTTTTTATCAGTGTATTTTCTTTCTTTGTATGTTGTAATCAAGTCATATGGACTTCTTCTTAAAATAATCATTCTCTTGACCTGATGTTTATCTAAAACATAAGGTGCTAAATGACCTACAATAATACTATCTGTTAAATTTTTATTATTCATATTTTTTTTCAATTTTTCTGTATCTACATCATTTGTATCTTGATTTTCTTCAAATAAATCCATATCTTTTGCAATTTGGTTAATGTCGATAATACTATATTCTAAATTTTTAGCAATTTCTTTTGCAATTGTATGTTTTCCAACTCCTGGATTTCCTGTGATTACTATTGACATGCTATGAAACTTGTTGTATGACATTAAATAATTTCTGCAATACTAATAAGTAGAAATGAATTTTTGATTGTATTGCAAATTGGTTTACTAGGTAAAGCAAATGTTGGAAAATCAACATTTTTTTCAGCTGCAACTGAAACTCCTGTTCCATCAGGTAATTTTCCGTTTACTACAATTGAACCAAATATTGGTGTAGCTTATGTAAAATCTGATTGTGCATGCAAACATTTTGCTATAACTCATGACAATGAATTATGTGTAAATGGAACTCGTTTTATCCCAGTAAAATTAATTGATGTGGCAGGGTTGGTTCCAGGTGCACACGAAGGAAAAGGATTAGGAAATCAATTTCTAGATGATGCAAGACAAGCTGAAGTTTTGATTCATGTAGTAGATATTGCAGGAACTACTGATATTCAAGGACGACCTATTCCTGTTGGAACTCATGATCCACTTGAAGATATAGAATTTGTTCAAGATGAATTTGATCAGTGGTTTGTAGATATTCTAAAAAGAGAATGGGATAAGATTACACGTGAAATAGATCAGAAAAGAGCAAAACTCACTGATGGTATTGCTAAACGATTTTCTGGATTGGGTATTAATGATTATCAGGTACACGATGTGTTACAAAAATTGGGGTTCATCTCTAGAAACCCAAAAGAATGGGAAGATTCTGATATCCAAATTTTTGCAAAGGAATTAAGAAAAAATACTAAACCTATGATTATTGCAGCAAATAAAGCAGATCTTTGTAAAGATCTTGAAATAATTAAAAAAATTTCTGATGATGTAATTCCGTGTAGTGCTGAAACTGAATTACTTTTAAGAAAAGCATCAAAGGCTGGCATTGTGAATTATTCGCCTGGTGATGAAGGATTTACAATACCTGATGGAAAAGAAATTCCTCCACCGCAACAAAAAGCATTAGATCTAGTGAAATCTGTATTTTCTAAAATTCATTCCACTGGGGTTCAAAAAATTCTAAACACTGCTGTTTTTGACTCATTAAATTTTATTGTGGTATATCCTGTAGAAGATGAAACAAAACTAACTAACAAAGATGGTGTCATCTTACCTGATACAAAACTACTCCCACAAGACTCTACTGCAAAAGATTTGGCAGGTTTAATTCATGCTGATATTGCTAAGGGATTTTTGCATGCAATTGATTGTAAGACCAAACAACGAATTAGTGGTGAACAGAAATTAAAAAATGGTGATGTAATCAAAATTGTATCTACTTTAAGTCGTGGTTAGTATGTTGGGATTGGGTATTGAAAGTACAGCTCATACGTTTTCTTGTGCTATAATTGAGAAAAAAGGAAAAAAAGGAGAAATACTTTCTGATGTTAGAAAAATTTATCGACCTGCAAATGGGGCAGGAATTCATCCACGAGAAGCATCACGTCATCACATTGAGAATAGTTCCTCTGTACTGTCTGAATGTCTTAAAGATGCAAAAATATCCATTAAAGATTTAGATCTTATTTCTTATGCTGCTGGGCCTGGGCTGGGACCGTGTTTACGTGTAGGTGCAGTTGTTGCAAGATCATTAGCATCATTTTACAAAATACCAATTTATCCTGTTAATCATGCAATTGGTCATATTGAGTTAGGTAAATTATTGACTGGTGCATCTAATCCTTTGGTTCTTTTAGTTTCTGGAGGACATACTATGCTTTTGGCATTTCTTGATAAACAATGGAGAGTATTTGGAGAAACTTTGGATATTACATTAGGCCAGCTATTAGATCAATTTGGAAGATCTCTTGGGTTTGCTTCTCCATGTGGAAAAAATATAGAAGAATTAGCATCTACTTCATCAAATTACATTACATTACCTTATTCAGTAAAGGGAAATGATGTTTCATTTTCTGGTTTATTATCTGCAACAAAAACTATTGCAAAAAATAGTAAAAATGATGCATGCTATTCTTTACAAGAAACTGCTTTCGCTATGATCAGTGAATCTGTAGAACGTGCATTATCTTTTACAAATAAAAAAGAGTTAATGATTGTGGGAGGTGTTGCAGCTAACAAAAGATTATCTGAAATGCTTCAAGATGTATGTAAACGGCATGGTTGTAAATTTTCTGTAGTTCCATTACGATATGCTGGGGATTGTGGAAGTCAAATATGCTGGACTGGACTTTTAGAATCTCAAGTAAAATCTGGTGTTTCACTAAAAGATACTTTTGTTACTCAATCTTGGAGATTGGATTCAGTTAAAATCAATTATTAATTTTTAAAATTTGTAATTGATTCATCAATATTTTTGAGCCAATTTTTTGTACTAAAAACTCCAAACTTGAAAGTCTTTTCACCTTCACTAGTTTTTGCTGTAAAACATACTTTTTTCATCAATAATCCTTCTTTCCAAGTTTTTGTTATATCATTTAATGGAACATCTAAAATGGTTTCTCCCATATGTTTTGTAAAATCCATTATCCTGGCTTTGGTTTTATCAAATGCTAATCTTTTATTTGTTAATGTTAGAATTCCTACACCTAAATTATCTTCACTACAATCCTCTTGTTTTATTCGTTGTTCACCATCTTCCATGATTAATTTTTATTGAATTCTTTTGGATATAATGGTAATGAAATTAATAAAAAAAGGTGCAGAGGCTGACATTTATCAAATGAATTGGCAAAACTCTAAAGCAATTCTTAAAATCAGAAAATCAAAAAATTATCGTAATCCTATACTTGATTCAAAAATTTGTAAACAAAGAACAATAAAAGAATCTCAAATGTTATCACATGTAAAATCCTTTGGCATTCCTACTCCTCTTGTTTATTTTGTAAATTTGGAAAACAATTCAATAATAATGCAAGAAATTTCTGGAAAACCCATTCATGACTTATCTGCATCTAAAATCATTATACTATCAAAACAAATTGGAAAATTAGTGGGTATGATGCATAAAAATGGAATAATGCATGGAGATTTAACAACATCAAACTTCATCCTATTCCAAAACATTGTTTATGTAATTGATTTTGGATTGTCTCAAAATACAATAAAGTCTGAAGATCATGCAGTTGATTTGAGATTAATCAAAGAAATCTTAAACAGTGCTCATGCACAAATAATGCATTCAGCTTGGAAAAATTTCCTTCTTGGTTACAAATCTATAGTTGGTGGTACTTTTTTTGCTAAAATCACTAAACTTGTTCTAGATATAGAGAGTCGTGGAAGATATGCGCAAGTCGTTTGATCTATTTTTTGTCTCATCAAATAATCACAAGTATCAAGAGGCAAAAAAAATTCTTGACTCTTTTGGAATTAGACTTGGTTTTACCAAATTTAGTTTGGAGGAAATTCAATCAAATTCTCTAAAAGAAATTGCATTATGCAAAGCAAAAGATGCATTTTCAAAATGTAAAAAACCATTAATTGTTGAAGATGATGGAATTTTTATTAATTCCCTAAATGGTTTTCCAGGTCCATATTCTTCATATGTTTTCAAAACAATTGGAAATAAAGGAATTCTAAATCTCTTAAAACAAAACAGAACTGCAAAATTTGTGTCAATCATTACTTATTGTGACAAAAAAATTTTACAATCATTTGATGCAAAACTAGATGGTTCTATTTCAAAAAATATACAAGGAAAAGGCTGGGGATATGATCCTATTTTTATTCCAAACAATTCAAAGAAAACATTTGCAGAATTGAACAACAAAAATGAATTGTCTCATAGATACAAAGCATTGAAAAAATTTTCTAAATGGTATTTGCATAAGTAGAAATGTAACGATCAATAAATCGTTCATTGTTTTGTAATATTGAAATTCTTGAAACAATGCTTTCATCCATTATTGAAAATATTTTACTTTGCTTTGCAATTTCTTCACTAAAGTTTTTTACTTCTTCTATTTCTAACATGTTTTCATGTTCTAATCTATTTGTTGAACGTCCAATATGCATGTAAGATTTAATTTCTATAAAATGTGGACTTGCTTTTCTAAACATTTCTGCAAAAGCTGGAATCGATTCTTTTTGATCATTATAGTCTCTGATTAAAGTAATTCTCAATACTGTTCTTGTATTCAAATCTTTTAACATGTCAAGTGTTTTGTTCCATCTTTCCCATGAATCATCATATTTTGGTTTGTTAATTTTCATAAATGATTCATAATCTGCAGCATTTGTTGATAGGTACAATTGTGTTGGTAATGCATCTTCATCTTGTAACTTTTGAATCATATCTGGTTCTTGTCCATTTGTTACAAGAAAAATTGATTTTGTTGCTTCAAGTGACTTTAGATATTTGATTAGCTCTGGAAGTTTTGGATACATTGTGGGTTCTCCTGAAAGTGAAATTGCATAATGAGCTGGTAATAATGACTCATCTAATCTCTGTTTATCATTTCTTGAATCTCCATAAAACCCATTGATCAGTTTTTTTCTTTCACCCATCAACTTTGTTAAAATCTGTTCTGGTTCTGCAACTTGTTCTGGTTTCATTTCCATTGAATCATAAAATTCCATTGGTCTCCAACAATACACACATCTGTTTTCACAATACATTCCAGCAGGAGAAAATTCCATACATCTATGAGTTGAAATTCCATAAAACTTGTGTTTGTAACAGCTTCCTTCATGCTTGAATGATTTTTTTGTCCAATGACAAAGTCCTACAGTTGAGTGATCTGCTACACCATACTTTGCTTTTTTTAATTGTGCTGATATTACCGGTTTGATCTGAAGTAATTGCTCTTCTTCTTCAACAGTTTCTCCAGAGCAACTCATGAGTTCAGATCTTGTTTTACTTTACTTAAATTGATCGAGATTTTTGTCCAACATGGAAACTTTTCTCAAATCTGTTGATATTTTCAGTTGATTCTAGAGTGAGGTTTAATAACTGGATCCTCAAGGAAAAAATGGACATTGAAAAAAACACACGTATTACCATTTCTCATATTGCTTTTAACTACTCTTACCAGCATACCTGTTAACTATACTTTTGCTGCTAGTGACTTGGATAATGATGGCGTGGATGATACAATAGATGCATGCCCAAATTTGATTGAAGACAATGAAGGTACAATAGATGGTTGCCCATCAAATTTTGTCCCATGGTATGATGAAGACTATGATGGAATAGAAGATCATATAGATCAATGTCCTAATCTAAAAGAAAATTACAATAAATTCCAAGATGATGACGGTTGTCCTGATAATTCTAACACAGGTGGATCTGGTGGTTCATCTGACACCGATGGTGATGGAATTTATGATACAATAGATAATTGTCCAAACCAGCCAGAAACATTTAACGGACTTTTAGACACTGATGGCTGCCCTGATGATTTTGGTTTTGGTGATCGTGATAGAGATGGTGTTCTTGATAATATTGATCAATGCCCACTAAGTCCAGAAACTTACAATAAATTCCAAGATGATGACGGTTGTCCTGACTCTCCTGGCATTTCTGCTGTTGCTGATACTGATAATGACGGTATTCCAGATGTAATTGATTTGTGTCCAACAGAACCAGAGATTTACAATGATTATAGAGACATTGACGGTTGTCCTGATCTTTCATTAGATTCTTCATTTGACGATACTGATGGTGATGGAATTGCAAACCAATTTGATATTTGTCCAACTGATCCTGAAACTTTCAATAGATTCGCAGATTATGACGGTTGTCCTGACTCTATTCCATCTTTTGTTGGAACATCTAATGATGTAGATGGTGATAGAATTATGGATGCAGATGATGCATGTCCGTTAGAACCAGAACGTTACAACGGATTCCAAGATGATGACGGTTGTCCTGACATCCCTCCATATTCTAGTGACAGTGATTCTGATCTTGATGGAATTCCTAATAGTATTGATCAATGTCCAACTGTAAAAGAAACTTACAACAAATTCCAAGACACTGACGGTTGTCCTGACTTTGTAGCAAGTAACAAAGGAACTACAGATACAGATGGTGACGGAGTTATTGATAACTTTGACTTGTGTCCAAATCAACCAGAAACATATAATGGAATTTTAGATTTGGATGGTTGCCCTGATGATAATAGAGATACTGATAGAGATCAAGATGGAATCCAAGATGCAATAGATGCATGTCCAACTGCTAGAGAAACTTACAATAAATTCCAAGATGATGACGGTTGCCCTGATTCTGTTTCTGGATTATCTATGTTAGACTTTGACGGTGATGGAATTTTAGATTTGAATGATAAATGTCCTTTAGCTCCTGAGACAGTAAATGGTTATCTTGACACTGACGGCTGTCCTGATATTGCAATATTAGATTCTGATGGAGATGGAATTAGAGATTCATTAGATCAATGCCCTGAGACTTTAGAAACTTGGAATAGATATAATGATGATGACGGTTGCCCTGATAATCCATCTGATTTAGATTCAGACTTTGATGGGATTGTTGATTCTATGGATCAATGTCCACTTGACCGAGAACGTTACAACGGATTCCAAGATGATGACGGTTGCCCTGATTATCCTGATTTCTTTTCAAATATGGATTCAGACTTTGATGGATTATCTGATGATGTTGATCAATGCCCATTAATCCCAGAAACTTACAATAAATTCCAAGATGATGACGGTTGTCCAGATTCAGTTGCAGATGGTTCTAAGACATATGATACTGACGGTGATGGAATTAATGATTATAATGATCACTGTCCAAATCAACCAGAAACATATAATGGAATTTTAGATTTGGATGGTTGCCCTGATGATTACATTGGAAATCATGATAGAGATCAAGATGGAATCCCAGATGCAATAGATGCATGTCCAACTGCTAAAGAAAATTACAATAAATTCCAAGATGATGACGGCTGCCCTGACTCTGTTTCAGAATCATTTGTAGTTGATTCTGATAATGATGGAATTAATGATGTTTATGATGATTGTCCACTAGTTGCTGAAAACTATAACGGATTCCAAGATGATGACGGCTGCCCTGATATTGATAATATTCAACCAGATACTGACGGTGATGGAGTTCCAGACGTGATGGATATGTGCCCAACACAAAGTGAAACTTGGAATAGATTTGCAGATTATGACGGTTGCCCTGATACTATGCCTATCGGAAATACTGTTCTTGATAATGATGAGGATGGTGTAATTGATGATGTTGATTCATGTCCAAATGAAAAAGAATCTTGGAACAAATACAATGATCATGACGGCTGCCCTGATATTGCTCCAGAACAATCTAGATACAAACACGATGCTGATTTAGATGATATTATCAATGAATATGATCTATGTCCTCTTGAAGCGGAAGATTATGATGGTGACAGAGACACTGATGGATGTCCTGACCAGTAGGAGCATTTTAAAATGAAAAAACAATATCTTTTAGGATTTTTACTTTTACTCACATCAACTATTGGCATGCTACCTGGTAGCGTATATGCTAATGAAACAATTGATACTGACGGTGATGGAGTTCCAAATACTGTTGATCAATGTCCAAATCTTTTAGAAGATTATGATCCACAATATGGCAACAATATTGACGGCTGCCCTGCTGACTTTGTTCCATGGTATGATGCTGATTATGATGGTATCCAAGATCATGTGGATAACTGTCCAACTGTAAAAGAAACTTACAATAAATTCCAAGATGATGACGGTTGTCCTGACTTGTCCCCTGATGGCGGAAGTGGTATTGCAGATACTGACGGTGACAGTTATCCTGATTATCTAGACTTGTGTCCAAATCAACCAGAAACATTCAACGGTGTTGATGACACTGACGGTTGTCCTGATGATTCTACAAGTTTAAGAGATACTGATCAAGATGGAATCTCTGATACTTTGGATGCATGTCCATTAATTCCTGAAACTTACAATAGATTCCAAGACACTGACGGTTGTCCTGACTCTGTTGATACAACTGATTCTGGATACACTTTCCCAGATACTGACGGTGATGGTATTGAGGACAGATGGGATGCATGTATTGATGAGCCAGAAAATTTCAATGGCTTCTTAGACACTGACGGTTGTCCAGACGTTAAAGGCACTACTGCAGGTGATGTGATTGATTCTGATTATGATGG
>Ga0209360_1002715_pt1 | contig 10292 bp, 22 predicted proteins | sample SaaInlV_130m_DNA_3_FD_184651 | JGI IMG/M metagenome (GOLD analysis project Ga0209360, IMG submission 184651) | Marine microbial communities from expanding oxygen minimum zones in the Saanich Inlet - SI037_S3LV_130m_DNA (SPAdes) (version 2) | ecosystem: Environmental > Aquatic > Marine >... | reverse complement strand
ATTTTAACATTAATAATACTCTCTTTTTCTAGGCGGTTGTGTTTCAATTACATAATCTTCCGGGTGAGTTATAAAACCTCCCTGTCTAAATCGCATAACAGCCATAGTCATAGAATCTACTAAGTCATCATGATCTCCATGTGGGAATGCCGCGCATTCTTCAACCACTTCTTCTGCAAAACGCATATCTGGCGCCCAGATTAAACCCGCTTCAAAAAGAGGTGCACATGAATTTATTCTTACATGTTTATCATTTCCTCGGCTTGGAGTAAAGGGCATAACTGGAATATCCATTTGACGAAATTCATGGGTCAAAGGGGTTCCAGACGCTTTTTGTTCGATGACCACCATGTCAGGATTCCAATATTTATATTGCTCAAGAGCTGCTCGACGCAATTCTGGAAATTCAAATCGATCTTTTAGACAATCCATTAAAATTAAATTAGCGGGACCATCAATTTCAGGATAAAATACTCCCCAAGTGGTAATTGCACTAAAATCGGCAGTTTCTTTTTTTAAAAAAGCAGTATCATAGCTTTGAATAACATAACTTATGTCTGGTAACGTGTCTCGATCCCATTTTCGCCACCATTCCCGTTTTATAATCGCTCCTTCTTCACTAGTTGGCTTTTGCATCCACTGTGCGTTCCATTTTCCAACCGGAAGGGTTGCTTTAACCTTCTCCAACTCATCTATTTTCCAATATTCAGGCCAAACGGGCTTTCCTTCCTTTGGTCCGTGGTCCATGATTGCCGGAAACTGGACCACGTCCCACTGATCCCCTTTAATCTTACCTTGGTTATTTAATAAAATTCCTGTTAAATCCTTCTTTGACCATCGAGTCATAACTAAAACAATTTTTCCACCTGGCTGCATCCTTTGACGTGGACCAGAGGTGTACCATTCATAAGCATTGTCAAATGCACTTGCTGACATCGCATCTTGCTCTGAGTGAGGATCATCAATGATTAATAAGTCAGCACCCCGTCCAGTGATTGCACCGCCGACACCCGCAGCAAAATACTCGCCGCCTTGTGCTGTTTCCCACCTCCCAGCGGCTTGACTGTCTTCTCTTAAACTTGTTTCAAATATTTTAGAATATTCTTCACTATCAATCAAGGTCTTTGCTTTACGACCAAATCTTACAGCTAGTTCACCTGTGTGGGTTGCTTGAATGATCTTGAGTTTAGGATTACGGCCCACCATCCACGCTGGAAGCAGGTAAGATGCAAATTCAGATTTTGTGTGCCTAGGAGGCATGTTCACGATTAATCTATTAATTTTACCAGTTGCAAGATCATTAAATTTTTTAGCAATTACTCTATGGTGCGCACCTTCAATGAACTCGGGCCATACGCACTTAACAAAGGACATAAAATCCTCTCTAGCCTTGTTTTGAATCTTTTTTTCGGTGTGAAGTAATCTTAATTGTTTAAATTCTTTTCTAACATCAGATGGTAATTGGCTTATATCTAAGTTATTTAAATCCATTTTAAAATTTTTATAATTTTTTTTGCACTTTTTAAGGTGAAGAAGTTTTATACACCCATTAACTGTCTAAATCAAGCAATACAACCTGAAGTAGTGGGACCCCTTTTTATTTAAAGGGGATCGATTACTGAGCGCGCGCGATTTTTCGGATCGCGTCTGGTACCTCTATTGATTATGTATTTATGCTGTGTAAAGTAAAAAAAAAAACGCGAGCGGTAGCGAGCGGGCGCGAGCGCACAACCTGTGCGTGTATTGGGTGAGTGTGACCCTACAGGGTCACACATGTATGTAACTCGGTTAGTCTAGTAGTACCATGAATGCACTTGCATTAAGTCTACTGAACTTAGACAACTTCTTTTGCATTGTGCTGTAGTCCTCGTCAAACTCTGCTGTCTTGATCTCAATGTATAACTTGTGTTCCTCTGGTGTTAACATCGTTGATTGGTTCGAGTAAGGGTTAGTTGCTTTAATCATTGTGTCCATGTTATCTCCTGTATGTTTGTTAATATAGTAATCCTATACTATCCACCATTGTTGTCAACTGCTATTATCTTGGTATGTGTATATTGATTATTATAGTAATCGGTCCTTTGTTCCTTGACTACATCTATCGGTGTTTCGAGAGCCTCGGTCCTTGGTTCAATGGCAATGACTCGTTCTATATGTTTATTGGCAAAGTCATTGTAACAACCATTACTACAAAAATAAGAATACATATTTAAATACTGTGGATTAAATTGTACCTTACGAGTTCTTAAAACTTTAGAGCCCTTGACACCTCTTATCCTATCTTGAGTATGAGATAAATGGCAACTTGGTCCATGGCACCAGACATGTTCACTCATGATTGTTCTCCCTCGGTCATTTGAAACCTTGCCAAAATTTTAGCATGGCTTTCTATTGCACTCTCTAGAACTTTTATTCTGTCCTCTAGAAATTTAATCTTTTGTCTTTCATATCTTTCAGCTTTGTTCTGGTCGTGTAGTTCAAAGTGTTCTTCATTTAGTTGTGTCATTAGTACCTCACTTTCCAATTAACAGTTGCTGTTCTATATCCATCTTTATCTAAATCATAATATACATAGTAGGGAACACCAGTTTGTTTATGTTTATCAAAACGAGATTTTTCGTCGTGCTTTCCTTTTCTTGTGATGTGTTTCTTGTGCTTGTTTGCGTAGTAAGTAATATAAAATGTTTTGTCCATGTTATTTCTCCTGTATTGGTTATAGGACTATCCTATATTATAGGATAGCCCTTGTCAAATGTTAATTTACACTTTGTTCATATTGTTTTCTAGCCAATATCTTCGCCTCTCTTGATTGATTTTTATTCTTCATGCCTTTAATCATACTAGCCAAGTTGCTAGGATTGTAGATTGTCAATCCCGTTGAGTTAGTTCTGATTAGTTCTGCCTCATCAACTTGAATACCAAGTTCAGTTGCAAGTTCAATACCCTCTGAAAGATATCTATATGCTTTCAATCCAATTTTTAACTGATCGCATTGTTTAACAATCGTATCAATCCATGTTTGGTGTTTCGCAACTAGATTGCCTTTAGCAATTCGCCAAGTTTCAAATTGTTCGTACTCATTTTTAGTACAAGCTATTGCTCTTGATCTGCAATAAGATGTTCCAATAACGTCAAGATAGTATGGTGCATTGAAATCTTTTTCCATACCTGTATCCATACTATGATTATCACTATAAGAACGACCATTGTGATTGCCTAATACTTTTAAACACTCGTCAACGTGCTTTGTCTTATGTGGATTATCTTTGTTTTCATTTTGTTGTGCATAGATATCTGGGTTGCAATCTTTTGCTTTAAGTTCTTCTCGGTAGTATGCAACTGCAAACTTTTTACCCTCTTCACTATCATACTCACTACCATTTAGATTACCAAACAAACCAAAATCAAAATGTGATTTAGTTTCTTTAGTGTCCCCGTCCTCGTCAGTATCTTCATTGTGTGCAAAGTAAAAACATTTATCTTTTGCTACAACATCACACGGGTCGCCATATTTCTTTTTGAAAGTTCGAAGTGTTGCAACATCTTCTGTTGGATATGATCTCTCAACAACTTCTTTTGCTAACGCACTTGCACTTTGATATTGCTCATCAACATACTCTCTTGATTGAAGATATAATTCTCTCTCTTGCGTATCTTCATTCTCAAATGTATGTTTTATTTTATTAAAGAGTTTGTTTCTTAACTCTGTATTCATTCTTATTTTAGACATTATGTCCTTTCTGTTATTTATTTGCATATTTTTAATTTACACTATTGACATTCATTGTCAATAGGATTATATAAGATTTATTCCCTTTTGTTATTTACGGAATTAAAAACTCAAAATAACGGGATAATATCCCCGTCGTGATTAGCAAACATTTATGTATTGCCTGGAGCGATTGGGACTGATCCCTGATCCAACACCATCCCGTAGTTGATACGGATCAATGTCCCTGTTGGATCTGGGATCAGTCATTAATGACTGTGAGACTAAACACTATAACACGGTGGGTGCGTAAAGGATCCTCGAATGCCAACTGAAACATACTGCGTTGGCCCCCCGCGTAGCATAGTGACTGATCATTATTTGCTGGACCAATATGGCAAAGTTGGACGTAAAGCCCACGCTGTTGGTCCTGCTAATAATTAATAAAAGCTTCAAGCAGCAAGCTTCAAGCTTGACAGCTGGTGTAGGATATGATAGGATGTATTTAGAAAGGAATAATTATGCAATTAAAAAAACTAATCAAAAAAATAAATAAAGAGAATACACCGCCTGACGGCTGGAAGGCTGCGGACGCTGTTAACAAAGAGGAAATCTTTGAAGATGAGGAAGAGAAAGAATCTTATCTGGATGTTTTTGGATATGAATAAAAGAATTAAACACAACGACTTAACACATTATTTCTTGCGGGAGCATTCAGAGCTGCCGCAAGCTTATCTTGCCAGCTGTGAGAAGTTTTTTAAAAGTATCAAGCAACAAGCGGCAAGCCGCAAGCTTCAAGCAACAAGCTTGACAAATAATAAATATAGGATATTGTAAGATTATGAAAACAAGTGAAGCATTAAAAATTGTCGGAGGGCTGTCAAAGCCCTCTAAGATGCCGGGCTGGGCCTACGGTCTACCGGCTAAAGAATGCAAGACTGGCAGCAAGCTTAGACAAGTTAAAGACTCAGTCTGTTATAATTGTTATGCGCTTAAAGGATGTTATGTTTTTAAAGTTGTACAAGACGCTCAATACAGGCGGCTAGCAGCAACGAAGAGCCCGCTGTGGACTGGAGCTATGGCACTATTAATTAATTCAAAAAAATCAAAAGAATTTAGATGGCATGACTCAGGAGACGTCCAAGACGAGGACCACCTGATGAAGATCTTCGCGGTGTGTAAGTTAACACCGGACGTTAAGCACTGGATGCCCACGCGGGAGGCGTGGGTCAAGCACTTCTTGCCGGAATGCCCTAAAAATTTAGTAATAAGATTCTCAATGCCAATGGTGGACCAAGCGGCAGCTGGAGGATGGGCCAACACTTCAACGGTAGTTACCAGCGGCCGGACATGTCCAGCTCCTGAGCAGGACAACGCCTGCGGTGATTGTCGCGCATGCTGGAATAAAGAGACAAAGAACATTGCATATGGTAAACACTAATATGTTTTATCATCCAAAATATTATAAAGAATTACGCAAGCGTAATAAATCGGATCAGGTAATTAGCCGAGGAGACTCGACGGAGGCTGGAAGGCGTTCACCTGGTCCGGGCCTCAAGCCACAAGCTTCAAGCAGCAAGCCTCAAGCTACAAAGATTCAAGCCGCAAGCGACAAGCATCAAGCGTAGAGGCACAAGCCTCAAGCTTCAAGCCGCAAGCAACAAGCTGCTCAATAACTCTTCCCTCATAAAGTTTCACGTCTCTAGAGACGAGGTGCTTTGCCAAGATAAAACTATTCTTTGGATGTCTTATATGGAAGGCAATTTGGTGTGGTGAAAATCGTAGCTTATTACCCTTGGTTACTTTCAGCTCTACTGTAAAAAAGTGCCCAGAATTATTATAGCCCAATAGATCGGGAGTACCAAGAGCGCTACTATTTTCAACTCTTGTCCACGATATTTTAGGTGTATTTCTTTTAACTTCTTGCCAAAATTTAGTCTCATTTTTTACCACTTTTTGCCGTAATTGGTTTGTTACAATTTCAGCTTAGGTTTGCCCATTTTCCAGGACTCTCCAGTGGAAATTTCAAATACAATTCGGTGACTCTCTCTAGACCCAATCAGATTATTTTGCAAGAGAGAAATACTTTTAATATCAAAATGTCCATCAGGTGACCTGAACTCACCTTTTGGAAGTTTAACTTGTATCCTAGCATTCTGACAAGTAGGTGATTGTAGAAATCTATCTAATTGTAAAGCTAATTCTTTCGCACTTATCATGTGATTGACTTTTACGTCATATTACTGTATTTGTCAATATATGGGATTACCAAAAAGACTTACAGAAATGCAAATGAAATTTGCTCATCTGCTTGTGACAAATGAAGGTAGAATGACTGGTTTTGAATGTGCTAAAGAGGCAGGATATTCAGAAGACAGAGCTAGAGTCACTGCATCAGAATTACAGAGCCCAAAAAGATATCCATTGGTTGTGAAATATATTGGAGAGATACGAGAAGAGTATCAGAAAAAATATGATGTTACCTATGGTAGACACATCACAGAATTAGGTAAGATAAGAGCAGAAGCATTAAAGAAAGGTGCTTGGTCAGCAGCAGTCAACGCAGAAGTAGCGCGTGGTAAAGCAGCAGGACTATATATTGAACAAAAGATAATTAGAACCGGTAAGTTAGATGATCTTTCAGAAGATGAATTAGAAAAAAGAATGTCAGAAATTATGAGTGAGTACTCACCTATCCTTGAAGGTGAATCTACAGAGAAATTAAAAGAAAAAGTTAAAGATAAACAAAAACAAATAAGACTTAAAAAAGTTAATTAATCTTAGTCATCTTAACAACCCATGAAGTAGGTATCATAGTACGATCTCCAAAAGTTATTTCTTTTGTTGTAGTATCTAAATCATAAGACGCAAATATTTTTACTGAGTCTTCATCTTTAGAAAATACCCAACCTTCATTTACTGGTCTTGCTAATTTCATTTTATTAAACTCTCTATCATCAGCCCAGCCGGAATCACTTAACGCGTCAACCCATTCAACTCTATACTTTGAATACGGGATGTCGCTTGGCTGTGTCGGTACGACTTGTTTTCTTCGTCTGGGTTTTCTTCTTTTTAAGTTTTTCATAATATTGTGGGTTATGTCTTCGATTGAACTTATCCCAAAAGTCCTCCTCTGTCATCATACTTATTACAGTTGAAATTGTACTTCCTATAGCCCTTTTTTCTAATACACAAATTTCGGCACATTTTCAACATTAAAAAGTGTTGGTAATTGCGGCTTACTACAATTTACACATTTTTTTGTGTAAATTGTAGAAAAATTCTACATTTTTCCTCTTCAAAAGTGTTGGTAATTGCGGCTTACTACAATTTACACATTTTTTTGTGTAAAAATGTAGAAGCTACTTTCCTTATTTTACAAGGGTAATAATCGATTTTGACCCCAAATCTACAAATATAGGGCTAAAATATTTTTAGAGAATATTTCGGCGCAAAAGTTCCAGAAAATTGTGTATTTGTAGAAAATGGACTATTTCCTATATATACCAATGGTTTTAGCTTCTACATTTTTATTTTAAATTTGTGTAAATTGTAGAAAAATTCAATTTTATGCGGGTTTTTGAAAAAAATTCTACATTTTTCCTCTTCAAAAGTTGTGGCCATTTTGTGATTTGGACACATTTCCGCCACATTGTTGTATACTTATGTCGCAGTGTGATATTTATATCACACTACTACAGTGGTTAGATGATGCAAGGGTTAGGAAGCCCACTGTAGTAGTTTTATAGAGCTATTGCTCTACCCTCGCAGGTTTTGCTTCCGCCCTAACTTGTAATACTGGTCAACTCGCTGCAGCCACTCCCATTTCAATTCTCGAAACTCGCTGCCATTCACTGTAAACTTTTGAAAGAAATTGTCAGGGGTACACATAAGTATCACTCCCTGCTCGATACCCGTCCCGTAGACGCAGTTGTGAGCCATTGCGTAGGCCACCATCTGTAATTTGTAATCTCCTATCCATTCAGCCTTTTTAGGCTTGTTGGACTGTTTAAAATCTACTATACTTTCGCGTCCTTGATAAATACCACATAAGTCAGTAGCTCCAGCATAGAGATTAGGATAAAACAACGTCACCTCGCTGCCCCACACTTCCTCCAAGTCACCAAAGCCCTTTTCAATGATAGTTTCAGCCATGCTACTCGCTTCTCGCCCCACATCTCTTAAATCTAGGACCTTTCCCCCTTGAACATACGTCTCCAGATAGCTATGCATCGCTGTACCACGCTTTGCTGCGGTGTTCTTGATTCTATCCGCCTCAACTTGGCCAACTTTCGAAGCCCACCTTTTGAGGCTCTCAGCTTTCTCAGCATCTTGAGTCGCTTGTAATATCGTCGTAACACTTGGTAGTTTCTTGTCATCAACATCATAGTGCCTTACTCCTTTAAGTAATTCCCTTTTACTCTTTGGGTATTTATATAGTTTATTCCACTTCATCTGTACCATACCTTTCTCTAACTATTCTAAGAAAAGCTTTTGCTAATTTTGGGGACATATTATTTTTACTGTTGTTATATCTCCAGGTCGTAAAGATTAAATTTTGTTTTGAATAGCCTCTAGAACAAAGGATTCGGTCTCTGGAAATATTAGTTTGGGTTTTTTTACCCCCTGGTTTCCCTGAAATTCCACGTATTATAGTCATTTCGATGCCTGTTGCAGGACATATCATTCCATGAATTGCTTTCTGATCCAACCAGCATTGAAAAAAATCTTCATAATTTTTAAAATTATGTCCGTGTTTACTTTTTTTAATACCATTCCACAGCTCCTTAAAATATCCTACTTCACTATTGAGGTAAATTTTTTGTGTTTCTTTGACTTTTTCTTTATTATTTTTTTTCCAAGTGTTAGTTCTTAAGTTTTCTTTTTCAGGGTCTGCCCAATATCTATCTCTACCCTGTTTATTTTCTTTTTCTGTAACTCCAGGACGTGCTCGCCGTGCTTTTTTCTTTGCTTGAACTTCTGGAACCCAACCTTGAGTAATCCATTTCCCATTCACTAAATAATAAGATCTTGGATGTTTTAAATGATCTAGATGTTTGTATTTTATTTGATAATTAAGTTTCTGCTTCATAAAATTAATGCTCCTACAATAAGCCCTATAGCAAACCATATAATCTCTGTACGATAATACAAAGACCAAGTATCTATCTTCCTAATAATTTGTTTAATATTTTTTTGCATGTTTATACTCCTCTGGATATTTTACTATATCCTTCATATACCTGTGCCTATATTTAATTTGGATATAACTAGTATCTGAAGATCTCTTATCTTATCATTTTGCGACTGTATTATTTCTTGGTATTTTATTATTTCACTCCAAAGATCATTTAAGTCGATAAGAATCATAGCTGTAAAAGCTAAAGCTACAATAATAGATAGTGCCATAATTAATGAAAGTAATTTTTCTAATAATGGGTCCTTCATAGTACAAATACCATCACGTATATAGAAACAAGAGTCAGCATACCTAGAAAACCAAATACCCATCTAAATAACGGATCCATCATTTTCTCAAAAGCATTTCTAAGTTGTACTTATCTTCAGTAAGACGATCGATATCTTGTTTTAATATTTCTCTATCTCTTTCCAGCTCCTCGATCCTCGCTCCTGCCTTCTTGCAGGCAGATTTAAGAATCTCTTTCTGTTTCTCTAGCTGCTCGATTCTCTCCTCTAGATCAGCGGGTCCTCGAACGACTCTATTCAAGTCTTCTTTAGTTACCATCTTTCTCCTTCTTCTTTAATATTTTTATAACACCGATAGGATTAGGTTTCTTTTCTAAACCAGAAAATATACCACCACCAACATTAATTAAATCCATTGTGCTTACGCTGCAATGACTTAAGCTGAGGATGAGAATCATAATACTCATCAAACTCTTTATCATTTACTTCTCCTTTCGAGTTACACAGTGGACATTGTACTACTTGGTCCACTTGGTTACTCACACTTTCTTTTATTTTAAAAAAACCATTGCCTTTACATCTTGGACAAATATTAGACATTAGTTTTCCTTTTTAGGTTTGTCCTTATCTTTACCATTTTCCATAGGTTTCAATCCTACAACTAGTGCTATTAATGTAAACACTTCTTCGTAAGGTTTTCCTTTTAAATAGTTAAGAAGTTTTTGTCGTTCTTCTTGTGATATTTTAAACATTTTTTATCTTTCCGTTTAACTTTACTACTTTTTCATTTACTAAAATATTAACTGTTTGGCTTCGACTAACAATTGTATTTGGTACAATCACGCGTCTAAGCTTATCAATTTTAGTATAGGTATCCTTTGTTAAGGACACATTTTTATATTTGCTTATATCGGTCATATGATATATTTTCCTTTCATTATTAATTGTAGGATAATATATAAACTTATTTAGAAATGTCAATGACAAAATTTATTTTATTAATGCTTATTTGTAGCGGCATTCCTGGTAATCAATGTAAACCAATAACCACACCTATTATAGAGTTTAATAGCTATCATGAATGTGCTTATTATGGCTATGATTACTCAAGTATAATGTTAAAAGATTTAAATCCACAGACGGTCGATGAGTTTAG
>Ga0209360_1002681_pt1 | contig 10388 bp, 8 predicted proteins | sample SaaInlV_130m_DNA_3_FD_184651 | JGI IMG/M metagenome (GOLD analysis project Ga0209360, IMG submission 184651) | Marine microbial communities from expanding oxygen minimum zones in the Saanich Inlet - SI037_S3LV_130m_DNA (SPAdes) (version 2) | ecosystem: Environmental > Aquatic > Marine >... | reverse complement strand
ATAATCCAACGGCATTATCACCACCAGTCAGTACAACAATAAGTGTACAGTAAGATAACTAGTTCTAATTTTCCTTTTTTTCTTTTTTTTAATACCTCTTAACGAAAGTTATGCACAATTTTTTCACAAGTAATATCTAGGAGAACATTAGAAATAAATTAAAATGAAATTATTGTTTTTACTTTCTATTGTTTTTGTATTTTTATTAATTCCAATTCAGAACTCTTTTTCAGAATTAGAAATTTCTACAAACACTAAAGTGTATTCTCCTGAGCATTCCTTACAAGTTTATGGAGAAGGTCTACCTGGAGAAAATCTTATTTTAAGATTATTTGCCCCTGATGAATCTATAACAAAATTTGAACAAATTCAAACAAATTCTGATGGAACCTTTAACCATCAATTATTAACTTGGCCTACTCCTTCATCTAGTGTTCCATATGGAACTTATGTTGTAGAAGTGTTAAGTACTGAACAAAACGGTTTATCTAAAAAAATTGATATTAAATTTTCATCAACAACTGAATTGATTTCTGTTGCAGTAGAAAGACAAATTGATACTGTTGTTTTTGCACCTGAAACTGGTGCACTAAATCAATCACTTCGAGTATTTATTCAGACTACACGTGATGGTTTAAACATTGGAAATGATCCTTCCAAACTTCTTGGAAATTCTGTAATTCATTTACCCGATGGCTCATCATTGTCTTTGAAAAATTCTTTTAAGACATTATATGCTGGATTATATTATTTTGATTTTACACCACGGCAACAGGGTACTCATATTTTCCAAATTTCGGTTTTTAATGAAGGAGTTGCATCAAAAGGTTTTGCAGCTACACATGTTTTGAGTCAAAATCTTGGTGGCATCAATAAGCAGATAACTAAATTAAATTCTATTTTAGAAGAGACCTCTGCTGAATTAGATACTTTAAAATCTGAAATTGCAGGATTTGATGATACTTTGTCAACAGCTAGTAATAATATCAATGAAAGTACCATAAATATTTCATCCTCTGTTGAATCTATTGAGGAAGCATCATCCCAACTTAATTCTTTATTGTTTCCAATTATTGCCTCAATTGGACTCATAGTTGCATTACAGATTACAATTATTGCTAGAAGAAGATAGTTAAAATTATGCAAAAAAGTGAAGTTAAATAATATGCCCAAAGCGGCTATTTTCTTTTCATTTCTATTAATTTCTCCAATGATAATTAATTCATACGCAGTTCCAGTTGATCAATTAACATTATTTGATAATTCTCAAAATTTAATATTTCATGATTCTGATATAATTGACATTGATTCTAATTATTTTCTTGAAAATAATTTTAAAAGATATTTAATTTTTGGTTCTAATCCACTGCAGACAAATATTTTAAAAAATAATTCTCTATATGGAATTCAATCTGATCATGGATTTTTTTATGTGTCTGTACTTCCTGAAAAAACTGTATCACATCTAATTTCACAAGGATACACTGTAATTGAAGATTCTAAATTAGATTTTCACTCTTCTGAACAAGTAATTCCAGATGTATCTAGAATTGGTGAGATTACTGGTTCTACTATTGCTAAACAAAAATACAATGCAACTGGAAATAATATTGTTATTGCAATTGTAGATACTGGGGTTGATTTTTCAAATCCTGACATTCAACATTCTTTAGCACGTGATAAACTGAATTACCCTCTAATGCTTGATCCTGATGGACAAGGAATTATTTTAACAAATGCAACATTTTCTGCAAATATTAGTCAATATGGAGTTATTCAAAATCATACTAGGCCTGTTTCTGAAAATATGACATCATCTGTATATCTTACAAGAGATGGAGCATTTCTTGATGTTTCTCAGGGAGGAACTGGTACTATAATTCAAGTTTATAATTCATTATTTCCACAATTTGGTAATTCCATTATTTTTAACGGAACTTTGTCTGATGATATGAAAATTGGAAACAATCATAGAGATTTTATCAAATCTCAAAGTGGAATTTACCATCTAGGAGTAATGTATCAGGGTGGCTTGTTTGGTAAAATTCAAGTTGTTCCTGTTTTAGTTGTAGATTCAGTTTCTGCAGGTCTTTATGATACTATTATTCCTGATCTTAGTACTTCTTGGCAGGATTATACTAAAGATGATTCTAATTCTAATCTAAAACTTGATTATGATTTTGATTTTACAGATGAAATTCCTATTGTATTAGGTAGTGGAAATGAATTTTTGGTATTTGATTCAGATGATGATGGAAAAAATGATTATAGTGCAGGAACTTTTGGTGCACAAGTTTTAGATATCTATGGTGTGATAAAAAATAATTCCACAAATATTGATGATTCACTAAATGCCATTAACGGAACTTTGTTACCTCCAATTGATTCCAAAGGCAATTTTTTTGGAGTAATGACTGATTTTATGGGACATGGAACATCAAGTGCAGCAAGTATTACTTCACGTGGTCATGAATCTTATAATATTTACAATGATACCAAAAAATATTCTATAACTGGTATAGCTCCTGATGCAAAAATTTTGCCAGTAAAGGCATTGTGGTTTGGAGATACTGTTTATGGTTGGTTATGGTCTGCTGGATTTGAAAATACAGCACATGATTGGAACTTTTCAGGTACACCCAAAGTTGATATAATTTCTAACAGTTGGGGAATATCTAATTTCCCTAACTTTAATTCATCACCTGGAATGGATGTACTGTCATTAATTCTTAGTATTCTTTCTACACCACATTCTTTACATGATGATTACCCTGGTGTAACAATAATTTCTAGTGCTGGTAATTCGGGACATGGATATGGTACTATTGGATTGCCTAATGCATCTCCATTTGGAATTTCAGTTGGTGCTACTACTAACAATGTATTTGTTGGATATGGCCCTTTCAAAGATCAACCCAGATTTGGAAATAACACAATCCATTACGATCACGTAGTTGATTTTTCTAGTAGGGGTCCTAGTTCTATTGGTGATCCTAAACCTGATATTATGAGTATTGGAGCTCATGGATTTACTCCCTCAAATGTTTTAAAATTCTCTGAGGGTTCTCAGGATCAATCATTTTCATTATTTGGAGGAACTAGTATGGCTGCACCATTAGTCTCAGGAAGTGCAGCAATTTTAATGGAACAAATGAAAAAACAGTTTCAAGATTATGATCCATATACAATAAAAAATATTTTAATGTCTACTGCAACTGATTTACAAAATGATCCTTTTACTCAAGGATCTGGTTTGGCAAATGTTGAATCAGCTTTAGATTATGTTCATGGTAATGATGGTGTTTTCATAGTTTACAATAATGGATCATATGATAATATTAAAAAAATTATTGAACCTGCAATTTCAAATATTAATTCCACTGAAATTGGATTTGAACAATTTCAATTTCCTTCAAAATCATTTCCTATGACTAGTTGGTTTGCAGGCCAATTATTTCCTGGAGAAAGAACCACGACTACTTTTACAATAAATAATCCTACTAATCAGACACTTACAGTTAATTTAGAATCAAAAAATATCTCTTTAATTAAAAATTCTCAACTAAATGGAATTACTACTACACAACAACAAGATTCCATTTTGAATAAAACTGATGTTTTCATTCCAAACTATGTTGAATTATCTGATGTTCAAACTAGTGAAACATTAAATGATCTTTTTGATAATCAAAATCCAATCCCTGATGATTCTTCACTAATGATATTAAATCTAAATTTTCCATTTAGTGAATTCATGAATTCTACTGCTGATATCTATGCTGATGATCTAAAAATTTCTTCATTATATCTTTATGATTGGATTGATAAAAATAACAATACTGAAATTACTTCTGATGAACTATCAATGATTAATAGAGCAGGTTCCTGGGGAACAGTTCAAGAATTACGAATTTCAGAACCTAATGAAAAATTTGATGGTGTTCCTTTAGTTGGTGTTTACCCTGTCCCATTACGATATTCCTACTGGTTAGGTAATACAAATCAAAACTCAACTTCAATGGAATATACTTTATCTGCAAGTTATTATAAAAATGATAAATGGCCAGTATTGTGGCCTGATTCTAAAATAATTGATGTCCCTTCAAAAAACTCTGCAATTGTTGATGTTACCTTGATTATTCCTGATGATTTTCAAACTGGTGTGTATCAAGGATTTTTAAATTTTAAAAGTAATGATCATTCTGTTAATGCCCCTGTATCTTTTGTAGTTAAAGAATCTATCATCGAAAAAGATTCTACTATTTTTGTTGAAGGAAAATCAACTAATGATATTCTTTATGGTAATGGATTCACTAAAGGTGCATTTGATATGTCTAATAGATACATGGCTGGTGATTGGAGACAATATTATTTTGATATTCAAAATGAATCAATTAACACTGCAGTAATAGAACTTTCATGGGAATCTGATGATACAAATTTTGGAGTGTTTGTTATGGACCCATCTGGAAAAATAATTCAAACAAATGTTCCATCTGGTGTTTTTGGTCATTTTCTTGGATGGCCTTCACTTGATTGGTTAGGTAATTCTCCTTTTAGTCAAGGTGGTGGTTTTTATCCTGTAAAGAATAAAGATGATACATCGACTGTATTGTATGTTCCAATTAATCAAACTGGTACTCATACTCTTTTAGCACATTCTACTTTGTTTGGAGGAAATTCTACTACCGAAGCAATGACACTTGTAGCAAAATTTACAAATATTTCTAATGATTTAATTGTGAATTCTGAATATGATTCTAAAATAAAAATTACACTTGCTGATACTGAATATTCTGAGATTATCTCTAAATCTACTAATCAGACTTTATTGATTTCAAATAATGACACATTGATTATTTCTGAAAGTAAATCTGATCTAGGATTTGATATTGGTCTTTTATTAGGAATTATTATTGGGGTTGCGATCGGAATATCTGTCATATTCATTATTAGGCAAAAAATGACTTAAAATTCAAACAAGGTTTATAACCAATTTGTCGAGTAATTCAGCTTGAATGTCAGAGGTTGGGACAAAAAAATCTGAGGGATTATCCCGTAGAGATTTTCTAAGATTGATGGGTGCCGCAGGAACAGGCTTAGCATTTGCTCCGTTTATCCCATTTGGTAACTTTATGCCCAACCCAAATCAAGCATCATTAGAAAAAGTTCCTGTAATTTTACCTGACGGAAGTCAAGCCAATATGAATACATTTGAAATTAATTCTGCACAAGTTATTACATATCCTTCAACTGGTGATGCTGCACTTGATGCTGAAGCATTTCGTAAATGGCAATTCATTAGATTACCAGAAGAACTAGGTGGTGCAAAAACTGACACATCAAGTATTCGTGCATATAGTATGATTTGTCTTCATCTTTGGTGTTTATGGAAATATTGGCCTGATGATGGAAGAAAAAGAGGTGAATGTCCTTGTCATGGAAGTATGTATGATCCTGCAACTGGAACTGCATTTGTTGGACCTGCATCAGTGCAAGCTGCACCATCTAACACATTGCCACAATTAACTATGGAAATTGATTCTGATGGATTTGTATTTATCTTACCACCTAAATTTGATGCAAATAGTAATGGAGTAATTGGATATGGCCGTTTCACTTAGTAGACACACGGGTATAGTAGCCCTACTTTATTGGATTTGGGACGGAGTAGACAGAACTATCTTTACTGCAATTAAATTTTCTTTCCCTGCAAGATTTGTAAGTCCGTTTGGATTTTTAGGAATGTTAACATTTACTGTATTTATTATTCTTGGAGTTTCAGGAGCTCTGCTAATGTTTTACTATCAGCCAATTTTAGATAGGGCATGGGATAGTGTTGAATTCATTAATGATGATGTACCATTTGGTTTTCACATAAGAAATATTCACTATCACGGTTCTAATGCAATGGTTTTACTTGCAGTACTTCACATGTACTACCAATACTTTAGCGGAAGATACAAAATTAGAAATGAAGTTTTATGGATGACTGGTGTAATTCTTGGTGTTGTTACAATCCTTGAAGCCTTTACTGGTTACGATGTAATATTTAGTGAGAGGGCAGAGCTTGCGATTAGTATTGCTGCATCACTGACAACATCCATTCCTGTTGTTGGACCTACAATCAGAGATGCGGCGTTGGGCAGTGGATTCTCGGATTTTGTTTTAAGATTTTATGCACAACATGTGTTCTTGTTACCTATCGTAATGCTTGGATTGATGGCAGTACACTTCCCAAGATTCTTAGTATTTGATGTCCCAATGGTAATGGCAATTGGTGGTGCAATTTTGATCACTGGTGGAGTTTTCCCAATTGATATGGGATTCAAATTTGAACCGACAGTACCTCCAGGTGTAACTGTACCCGAATGGTATCTTACTGGAATTTACGCTTTTATGAGAACTCAATATGACAAGTTCGTTACAGGATTGCTGTGGCCACTTGTGTTTATCATATCCCTTGTATTGATTCCATTCCTTGACAGATACAAGAAATTCTCATGGAGAGATCGACCTATGGTTACAGCATTTGGTATTACTAGTCTTGCACAAATTATGGTGACCACTTATTGGGGATTTTATATTTCTCCAGATGTATCAATCCCATTGGTAGAACGTTTGGTAATTGACCCAATATTTTTCTATGGCGTAATGCTTCTACTTGTTCCATTAGGATTTGGATTTACATACATGATGATTAAACTTGCAAACGAAGCAGAGAGAAAATCAAAACTTGCAAAAAGTAATGGCCCCCAAAAAGTGGCAACCATTAACCTTTCAGATAAATGGATTAATTGGTTACTTGTTGCATTATTGGCATTCCAAGTATTCCTCAACATTGCAGCATATAATGCAGCTTTAACAGGAATGAAGAATGTTTCATTGTTCTTAGTTGGAATCATATTGTTAGTATTTGCAGCATTCTTCCATATCTACAGATATGCATTAAGTCAACAAAAGAATGCACCACCACCAGCACCTGTAAGAGTAGTAGAAGATTTTCCTGAACTATCTGAATCCGAAGTAACTCCAGAAATCACTGCCGATTCAAGTAGTGAAACATCTAAACTCTCAGATGATACTACTGAAGAAAAACCTAAAGAATTAGCACCAACAGTTCCAACACCAACAACTAAAGCTGATTTGGATATTGGAACTAATAATAATACTAATTTAGGATCTCAAGATCTCAAAAAACCTTGATTACAAAAATTCTGACCAAGCTTTATAAGAACTTGGAAGATTTACAAAAATTATGAGTACTACTACATCAAGCCATGCATATGGAATTGGTGTAATTGCATTAATTATTGGAATGGGCGCTGTCATTGTATTTTACACATCATTTTGGCTTCCTGAATCTTTAGAAAAACCATCTGTGGATATTCATATTTTAGAACCTACTGAAAATTTTCTAATTAGTATAGCTGAGGGTGCAGCAACAGAAGGCAATCCTAGTTATGTTCCAAACAAACCTACAATTACATTAACAATAGATAATCATGTAATTTGGATGAATGATGATGTGACTCCACATACTGTTACTGCAGATCATAGACATATGGATTCATACAGTGGTGAATTTGGTTCTGCAGGAGTTGTAATGCCTGGAGACTCATATGAGTTTATTTTCACTGAACCTCAAGAACTTCATTACCATTGTGACCCACATCCTTGGATGACTGGTTCTTTAGTTGTTGAAAAGAGTAGATTCTAGTTAGAATATTTTGCAAAAATTATTTTACTTTCAATTTCTTTATGTTGCTCAATTATTGACACTCTAAATTTTACTTCATACTCCTGCAATGGTTCAAATTCAATTATTGCTGTAAATTCTGCTTTGTTCTCTGGCATTGTATCTTTATTGATAAATAATCTTGAGACATGCTGTGATATTTTTTTTTGATTATATGATTTGTAGATAATGTGTTCATTTGAATCTAAAATTGTTGTATTAACTACAACACCGTCATATCGTCCAGGGTATGACACATCAATTACACCAATAATTTCAGAATTCTGGTGAATATCAGTTGAATTTAATTTAAATTCTAAATCTCCCATGTGTATCATCTTGTTATTGTGAATAAATAATTTGTTAAGTGGGCCCAAAGGGCTTCGATCCCTTGACCATTGGATTAGAAGTCCAACACTCTATCCATGCTGAGCTATAGGCCCAGAAACCTTCCAATTAATTGACATTTTAAGGGTTTACAGCCATTTTTTATCATTATTTTCTCTTTCCATTTTGAATAAATATTGCTGTGCATATCCACAATATGGACCAAAATAATTTACAATTTTTTCATGAAGTAATTCATATTGTTTTTGTGTAATTGTTTTTATTTCTATTTTGAATTCTTTTGAATAATATTTTTCTAAAATTTTGATCATCCATGTATCTAATGGAAATGATTCTAATTTGTTTAATGAAAATAACATAATACAATCTGCCACTTTATTTCCTATTCCTGGAACCAAACACATATTTTTTTTGGCTTCATGATAATCACATTTTTTTAAATATTCGAAATCAATTTTTTTTAAAACAACCATCTTTGCAGCCTCTTTGATAAATGGAGCTCTATAACCAACCCCACATGATTTTATTTCATCTATTGTAGCTTTTGCTATTTTTTCTGGTTTTGGAAATATAAAAAATTCTTTATTCCCTATTTTTATTTTAGTTCCAAATTTTTTAGTAATTTTTTCTAAATTATTTTTGATTTTTTGTATATTGGAATTTGATGAGATTATAAAAGAAATCATACATTGAAATGGATCTTGTTTGAATATTCTTAAGCCCTCATATTCTTTTACAGCTTTTTTTACTATTTTGTCTTTTGAAATTGATTTAATTATTTCTTCTATGTCGTCATCTTTTCTAAAAAAATTTATTTTTCTATTTCTAATTGATTTAATCATTCCATTTTTATCTATTTTTAGTATGTCTTGACCATTTATTCCGTACCAATCAACCCCTTGTTTTTCCCAAAGAAAAACTTGACCACTATTAATTGAATTATCTATGTCTATTGAAAATTTATTTTTCATCTCAAATGGTTATTTTATCGTTAACCATTGGTGCATATGTTTCAAAACCAAATTGTTCATGAATTTCTTGAGCAAATATTTGACATGATTCTGAATCTCCATGAACTGTCCATACTTTGGGATTTCCTTTGATTGTTTTCATCATTGCAAATAATTCTTTTTTATCTGCATGTCCAGAAAATTGAAATTGTTTTACTTCTGCTTGAACACTAAGATCTTTTCCTCTTGTTGATACTTTACCTGTATCCAGTAATTTTTTTCCTGGTGTACCTTCACCTTGGTAAGAAACTAAAGCAATTCCATTTTTACTATCAAATGATAATTGTTGTAAATAATACACTGCATTACCTCCAACTAACATACCTGCTGGAGATATGACAACACATGGTTCACCCATTGCACGTTTTCTTTCTGCATGCTCTCTGATTGCAGTTGAACTTTTAATTGCTTCTGCAAATATTTTTGGATCTCTGAGATAATCTGGATTTTTAAACATTATTTCATTTACTTTTAGTGCCATTCCATCCATTATGATTTTATGTTTGAAATTTGCACTTCGTAAAATACATGCCATTTCTTGAGAGCGTTCAACTGAAAATGATGGAATAAATAAAATTCCTTTTCTATCCATTACTTCATTTGCAAATTCAATTAATTGTTGCTCTGATGTTTTTCTAGGAATCTGTTCTGTTTTTGCATATGTACTTTCAGTAATTAGTAAATCTATTTCTCCTATGTCTGTATCCATTTCTCTTAACATTCTTGAACCATTTGTTTTAATGTCACCTGTATAGAACAATCGTTTTTTTTCTGATTCAACTAATACAGTACTTCCACCAATGACGTGACCTGATTCTCTAAACTCAAAAGTTGCATTACCTTTAGTCACTTTTTGTTTAAATCCAATTTCTTTTGCATTTTTCATCATATTGTTTAATTCTGGTAAATCAAATGGATGTGAATTTTTTTCAATTTTTAACATATCATTGATTAATAATTTTGAAAGATCAAATGTAGGTGGTGTTGCATAGACATCAGTATTTCCACTCACAAATAATGATGGAACATTTCCTGAATGGTCTAAATGAGCATGAGTGATAATTATTGCATCTAAATCTTTTGGTTTCACATGTAGGGGATATTGAGGAGGTGAGCCTCTTCTTCCGAACATTACTCCATAATCCAATAGTAATTTTGTACCATTACAATTAACCAAAAATCCTGATCTGCCTACTTCGTTTGCAGCACCTAATACTTTAACTTCCAAGGCTTTGATGCATTTTCATCGACCTTAAAACCTTTTTAGATTGAATCCGATCATTATCCCTAAT
>Ga0209360_1002676_pt1 | contig 10403 bp, 7 predicted proteins | sample SaaInlV_130m_DNA_3_FD_184651 | JGI IMG/M metagenome (GOLD analysis project Ga0209360, IMG submission 184651) | Marine microbial communities from expanding oxygen minimum zones in the Saanich Inlet - SI037_S3LV_130m_DNA (SPAdes) (version 2) | ecosystem: Environmental > Aquatic > Marine >... | reverse complement strand
GTTAGACCCAAGTATTTTTGAAATTAAATATCCAAACTCAGACATCAAAGGAAAAGTTGTAGGAGATAATTTAGGTATAGTGGAGTAAATAGATGCATTATTTTATATTTCCTGAAAAAGACACTACAATTTTTGAAGCGAGTTCAAGTTTAAACTCTGGTATGGATGAAATATTAGAGATTCGTAAAAACGTTAGTGATACCGGAGCAAGTGTAGACGTTTCTCGAATTTTAATAAAATTTGATACAACATATTTTCAAGAAGCCTCAGCTTCTGGATTGATACCTCACACAGGTAGTAGAGCAGCCAAATATTATTTAAATTTATATGACGCTAATCCAAAAGCACTAGCCGCATCACAAAGTTTATATGCATACCCAGTCAGTGGTTCTTGGGATATGGGAACAGGTCGTTCTTATGATAACCCACAAACAGCTGATGGTTGTAGTTGGAAATATAGATATAGTGAAACTAATGGTACATTATGGGCGAGTGGTAGTGGAGCCGAAGATGGAGCAGGTGGAATATGGTATACTTCAAGTGTAGCACCGGCAGCATCAGCATCACTTAATCATCAAACACGTGATTTAAAAATAGATGTTACTGGTACTGTAAATTCGTGGTTAAATGGTACAATTGTAAATGATGGGTTTTTAGTCAAACGAAGTGGTAGTGTAGGAAACAATCACCCCTCAGCTTCAGAAGGTAATACAGACCGTTTAGGTAATTTTTCATTTTTCTCATCAAATACACATACGATATTCCCACCAACATTAGAGGCTGTATGGGATGATTCAACTTGGTCTACTGGTTCGTTAGATGCATTGACATCTACTAATTTAGAAGATAGTGTAATTTATATGAAAGGATTACGACCTAAATATAAAGAAAACTCAAGAGCAAAATTTAGAGTTGTTGGTAGAGAAAGATTCCCATCTAAAACATATTCAACTACACCAGCCGGTTTAACAATAAAATATTTACCAAGTGGTTCTTCATATTATTCAATTACTGATGCTGAAACAGCTGACGTTATAGTACCATTTGGTACAGGTTCTAAAATGAGTTGTGATTCGACCGGTAATTATTTTAATTTAGATTTAAATGGATATCAACCAGAAAGATATTACACTCTACAATATAGAGTAGTAACTGACGAAGGTACAGCAGACGAATTAGACCAGTACTATGACGAGGGATTTACATTTAAGGTAAGTCTATAATGCCATACACAAAAGAAGAATTAAAAAATGTAGATTTCTATACTGAGTTCGTAGGTAAACTTCGAACTGTATACTTAGAAGATTTACAAAAATTCGCATCAATCGGTTTTAGAAAAAATAACATATTATATTCTTTTGAAGACATCATATCTTCAAATGGTATCGAAGATGCAAAAATAAGTAATAGTTCATTATATTCTGGTTACTTAACAGAAAAAGACCAAGAATCATCTAAAACAGTTATTACACAATCTTATCCAAGATATATTAAAAATAACAGTTTAGAAAAAATAATTGATAGAAGTATATCTGAATTAGCAACAGAAAATTTTGCACAGACATTACCAGGTGAAAGTCAAAACGGTGATGTAATTACAAATGAAGACCCAACTAATTATGATAGATGGTTGATACAAAACAATCAAAAAAGAAAATTTATTGACCTTGCAGTGTATTATGGTAAAGACTACGCACTATTTACATTAGTAACATTGACTGATAGTCAAATAGCAACTATACCTGACGGAGAACCAATAGGATAATGAGTAGATTAAACGATACAGACTTAGAACTTTTACAAACTGGACAAACAGTAAATTTGTCTACAGTAGAAAATGCCTATTACGGTGGTGAGTTTACAACAAATCCAAATGATTGTGTAGAAGTATTAATATATGATACAAATGATAATTTGTTAGAATCGGGAATTGCTGATACGACAGATTATTCGTATGATTTAGATATCGGAGTAAAATTAAATACAGGTACAATACTTAGAAAAATGGGTTATGATAGAGGTAAGTATGTTGTGAAATATAATTTTCTTAGGAAAGTTGCGGGTTCATACGAAACAGTATTAGTTGATTCAGATAGTAGAATATTTAGAGGTAATAATTACCATATTATGAATAATGGTAAGATTATGACAGGTACAACACATACAGATAATTCCAGAGAGTTATTTTTAAAAGAGTATAAATATTATACACACGAGATTTCACCTTCAAGAACCGAAGTCAGGTTGGCTCCACAATCTATTAACGATAGTCAATATAAAAATAGTTTTTTAGAGTCACAACAAACATCAAAAAAAATAAAAATTGCTAAAAATGATTTTATTTCTCTTGTCGTAGATGCGCAAGGTACTTCTTTAGTCGGTGATAGTAAAACAATGAGATTATCAGGAGATACTTCTCAATTATCAAAACAAATGATAGGTGGTTATGTCTCAATTAATAACGCTTTTATAAAAGAATATTTACCACCACCACAAGCTACAGACGGGAGTCAAGTTCTGGGTGCAATTGAAGAATTAGAGTCATCAGTAATACAAGCTCAATTCTTTATATCAGATGATAGTAATGCTACTTATGATTCGGGTGATAGAAATTTTACTGAATTGTTTGAGATATTTAAGGGTATAGACGATGACTCACTTCCAGTCGATACCTCTATAATTGATTATCCTAGAAATAACGCAGCTAAAAATTTAAAAGACATTCAAAAACTTTATTATAGTAAAGTTAGTTATCCACGTTATAAATGGCAGGGTGAGGATAATCCACATACTATAACATTAAAAAGTATTTCAAGTAAACCAAATGTACCTACTAAATATACGTGGGAGTTAACAGGTTGGGATTGGGGTACTGGTGGATGGAATAAAGTAAAACCTTACAGTACCACGTCTGACGGTGATGTTGAATTTATAGAACCCACCGCCGCAGTATCTTCACAATTAAAAGTTACTCAAGACTCTTCAACAGGCAGTCAAGTAACCATACGTACACATAGTAAACACGTGAACATTGGTGTTAAATTAACAATTAAACCTAAAGACGGACAATCAAGTACAATACATATACCAGCTTGTATTCGTGTAGCATAGTAAAGACGTAAAATGATAAAATTAATAAGTGGATTAGACCAAAGTAAAAAAGGTAAACTTGATACCGCAATTTCTTTTATAACTGATACGGCAGCTGACCAGTACACGTGGAGTTTAACCAAACCTGACGGTAATTTCCTTAATGTAGGGAGTGGTCAAGGTAAACAAGTTACATTTACATTAACTAATTTTTTACAACCATTAGCAGTAAACAATGGTACTTATATAATATCAGTTGACCCTCGAGATGAAAGAAAACAAGGTGGGGACCTCGACCCTACTATGGAATCTTTAGGTACAGAAACATACATATTTAGTATAGATTCACAGGTTGATGATAAAAAAGCAATCTACACACCTTTTGTTTCATCAATTATTGATATAAAAGATAATGAAATTAGTCTTGGAACTTCTTGGAACGAATTAAAAGAAAAAATTTCTAATCAAATTACAGAAGATAATCTATTACCAAGCGACAAGTTTACCAATGTCAGTATAACATATAATATAAATGATAAAAGAGATTTAAATACATTTTTACATTTTGGTGATGATAAAATGTTACTCACAACCAATGTAAAAACTGATAGTAAAACATTTGAAGATTCACCATACTCAGCTATATTTAAATTATATGAACCGTTACCAGATGACATTACAGAAAAAGATAAAGTATATATCGTCAGAGAAATTCTTCCACAAGTAACAGAGACCGTTGAATTAAAACCGTATGACCAAGAAGAAGAAGATGTATTGGTACTACGAGTTCCTGATTCAGCCCAAGTAGACTCACCTATAACAAAACGTTCAACTGAATTTAAAAGTTATGATGATTTAATTACAAAAGATGTGAGATTACAAAAAGAAATTGAAGATAAATATTTAACTGAGAAATCAACAGATTTAAATATTGATTATTCTAACTATGATAATTTTATAAACTTCTCATCAGCTGAGAAAAGATTAAAGAACTTTAAATATAAAGTTGAATTACTTGAAACATACACAGCAGAAAGTGCGTCGTTAGTAAACATTTCAAATTCTCAACGAGATTTAACTATTGTTGATAATAAGATACGTAATGTAAAAACTAATCTTGATGCATATGAAAATTATCTTTACAGTACAAAGTCATCTTATGTAACAAGTTCTATTGGAGAAATTTCAAACGCTGCTTGGCCTAAAGTTGGTAGTGGGTCTTATGAATTTCCATACGCACCTATAACTTCATCACACGCAGAGTTTACAAACTGGTATGGTAGTATTGGAAGTAAAACAGGTCAATTATACAGCGCGTCTTTATACGATATAGACAATCAAAATAGGTTAGTTAATCTACTACCAACTCACGTAAGAGAAGATGTAGAAAATAATCAGTTTTTTGATTTTCTTGATATGATAGGACAACAATTTGATGAAATATGGTCTTATACAACAGCAATGGCTGATGTCACAGATAGACAAAATGATTTATCTGAAGGGTTTTCAAAAGATTTAGTTTTTAATCTTGCTAAGTCATTAGGTTGGAATCAACAAGACGGTAAGGATTTATTAGATTTAAGTAGACTTGGATTTGGACAAAAACTTAGTGGTACAACGTATTCACTTTACACATCTGGTTCATTAAGTTCACCACCTGAAAGTGATGTTTCAAAAGAAATAACAAAAAGATTAATAGCAAGTATGCCTTACTTGTTAAAAGCGAAAGGTACACTCGGTGCGTTGAAAGGTATATTGAATTGTTATGGTATACCATCTTCTATTTTAAGAGTTCGTGAGTATGGTGGATTACAAAAAGCTAACCATAAAGCACAATTTGAAATAGCTAGAAAGTTTACACGAGCATTAAGATTTAAAGGTACACAATACATTGAAACATCTTGGGCAGACGATGATGATAGTGAAAGAAAACCAGATACAGTTGAATTTAGATTTAGAGCAGTTTCAGGTTCAGACCAAATACTTGTACAAAAAGGTACTGATTGGGCTATAAAATTAAAAGATAATGATTCAGTTGATAACTACGGAACTGTTTCGTTTATGTTAACTGGTTCTTTTGGGTTACAAGAAATTAGTTCATCACTACTACCTGTATTTGATGGTGAATATCATTCTGTTATGTTAAGAAGAACTAAGGTTGAACCTGAGTTATTTTCATTTCCGTCATTTGAAACTGCAAGCTTATTTAATCCACCATTTATAAAAGGTATTTCTAACGCTGAAAACGGTGATATACAAATAGTTAGTAGTTCAGACGTAGCTAGGTCTGGTACAAAAAGTTTAGTTCACATAAATACATCATATGACGGTTCTTCGTTCTCTAAATTTTATAAAAAACCATCAAATGATATAACTGATAATATATCTGCAGTAAGTGTAACTCAAGGTGAGACTTATACGTTTTCAGCATACGCAAAAGTTTCTTCCAGCGCTGTTGATTCTGTAGGTAGATTAAGTTTATTTGAATTAGATTCAAATGAAGAGGTTGTAAATTGGGACCAAGAATTTGAATACAGTTTAACAGAAGGTGGAATAAAATCGTCAGAACACATTGGTTTAAATGAAACAGAGTGGAAACAAATTGTAGTTCAAAAAACAATGAAGTTTCCAAATACTACTAACTTAGGTGTACGATTTGAAAATGTAAAACCACAATCAACAATTTTTTGGGATGATATATCATTAAGAAAAGTTGCAACAAATACAGATTCTATTGGTGATAATTTTAATTATGATTTATTTGTTAAAAAATATGAAGCTGGTTTAGATAGAATAATACAAACTTCGAAAACAACCCTTAACATAACTGGTTCGACTTCTCAGTCATATAACGCTTCGTGGACAGGTAGTGGTAATTTATTTATTGGTGGCCATAGTTCTGGTACCGCTTCAGGAATATTTAATGCTGATAGGTTTGGTGGTTCAATGATGGAGTTCAGACTATGGACTGAACCATTAGAAGAACAATCATTTAATATTCACGTAGAAAATCCAAAATCTTATGTTGGTAATAGTCCATCTTCATCTTACTATAATTTAGTAAGAAGATACTCTTTTGATGATAACACAGAATTATCAGACGGTGATAGTATTAGAGATGTAAGTGCTAATCAAACTTATACACAAACAGGTAGTGCTCAGGGATTTAGTGGTGAAAATACATTTGAACCTGTAGTTGATAAAACAAAAACTATTGTTCCAAACTCAGGTCCTAATCGAAGAATGGCAACTAAAATAAGAATTGAAAACAATTGGTTAAGTGGAAGTGGAGCTGCATTAAGTATAAATAAACGATATGATGTAAGTTCAAATGACTTTTCACCACTTGATTCACCAAAACTTGGAATTTACTTCTCACCAGTCGATGTTGTAAATGAAGATATCATTTCATCATTCGCAAACCTAGATTTCAATCAGTATTTAGGTGACCCACGAGATGTATTTGAAGAGAACTATACTGGATTGACAAATGTATCTAATGAATATTTTAAAAAGTATTCATTTGGTTCAGGTAGTGCTAATTTTTGGGATTATATGCGACTTATAAAATACTACGACCAATCAGTATTTAAACAATTAAAAAAACTTGTACCAGCTCGAGCAAAAACTCAAATGGGAACTTTAATTGAAGGTAGTATTTTTGAAAGGTCAAAGTCTCCAGTTCAAAGAAATAATCCATCTATTACACAACCCTTTTATGAAGATACTATTAATGTATCTCGATTTGTAGATACTACAGCTTATGGTGAACAAGAACAAAGTGGTTCTATAATTACTATAGAAACTGAATATCCGAATTATACAGGTAATATAGACAGTACTGCTACATTTAGAACACCATCTCTATATAATTTAAACCACTCATTACACAAATATACTGGAGATGAAAATCTTTATATAAGTGGTTCTGTTAAATATGGTGGACCTAATAAAGTATTTAGTGAGCCAACAGGTTCAATTATATTAGATAATAGAAAATCAGAACTTAACCAACAATATAAATTTTACTATACAAGTTCAGCACATTACGCACAGAGTCAATTAACATCACTCGATAGATATGTAAACTTGTATAGTTCAAAATCCTTAGTAGAAACTGATTTAGACCCAGGTTATCAACACATAACGGCGTTGAATAACAGTTTTTATGAAGGTGTAAAAAACACAATATCAACAACAACTGACGGTGATTACCCTATTGTTATTAGAGTAACTTCACCGACAGTTGCAGTACCAACTGATTCTACTGATACAAACTTAAACATCATAGATTCGGAGTAATTAAATTGTTGAAAAACTTAGAAGATATATATTTATTTACAGTAAAGTTATATCAAATTTAAAATCTTGGAGATAAAAAATGGGCTTTTTAGACAACTCAAGCATTACAGTAGATGCGATTCTTACAAAGAGAGGTCGTCAGATACTTTCACAGGGTGGTAATTTTAATATTACTAAGTTCGCACTTAGTGATGAAGAAATAGATTATACACTATATGACGTAACACATCCAGACGGTACAGATTCGTACGGTGTAGCAATAGAGAATATGTCTCTATTAGAGGCAGCACCTAATCGAAGGGCGTTTAACAGTTTTCTTGTAAATCAATCTTTAGCTGGTGTTAAAGTAAATGTTGCACGACTTAATTACCCTGGCGTTAACCCATTTTCAGAAATAGCAATTGCTCCAACTACTATAGGTGGAACAGCAGAGAATTATGTTTTTACAATTGAAAACACAAACATAGTAAAATTTAAAGGAGTGCCTTCAGCTAGAACGGTTACTCAAACAGGTGTTACTGTAATAGCACAATCAATTAACCCAACTGCAACAACAACTGTTACAGTTCAAGGTGTAACTTCTGGAATAGTAAATGTAATTACTGTATCTGTAAAAGCAGATGAAGGTAGTACAGTAGCACCAGATGCTCCACAAGATAATACTGGAACTGGTGGAACTGGAACTGGTGGTAGTGGAACTGGTGGTAGTGGAACTGGTGGTTCTCCAAAATTTGACGTACCCGTTTAAATATTAAAGGAATAAGATATGTATAAACCCTTAACAGAAGATGATAAAATATCAGATGTAGCGATTGTTACTTCTGGTGTGTTTCAAGACGGAGCATCAAGTATAACTACGTTCCATACATCATCTACACAATACACAAATACTGGTGACTATAATGTTGATGTATATCGATATGACCCAGGAACTAACACATCAGCATCTGTTCAATTTGGTGTTGCATATGGTCATGCTGAAGGTAGTGCTTCTTTAGGTACACTAGGTGCAACAGGTGATAGAACTACGGCAGCTGTGTTCGGTCAGTTTAATAATATGATAAACCCACCACAAACACAAAGATTTAAATTTAGTGGTTTAGATGATGTAAAACAATTTTACTCATTAACATTCAACAGAGCTAGAATTAGAGAATCGTTAGAACCAGGTGGTTGGGAAATACATATAAATGACGGAGCTCATACAGTTAAGTTAATTGATGATTCAAGTACAAATAAAGGTGGTAATACAGACCAAAGAAATTTTTCACCTGAATACAACATTGTTAGTGGTACACTTGTAGGTGGAACTACAATTAATACAACTGCGATTGATGAAGGAACAACGATTGGTTCATATGGATTATTTTATCCAAGCTTAGGTAGTTTAGTACTTAACCCAATTAGATTACAAAACGCTCCGTTAAATCTAATTACAAAAAGTGGTTCTAATAGTGATGATAGAAATGCTAGATTGTTTTCTAACGCAGTAAAAGAAGGAGCATACTTCTCGGCGAAAAGACAAGAAGAAATAACATCACGTCATTTCTTTGTTAGAGCTACAGCTAAAGAGTTTAATAGTACAACAAACGAAACTTTTTATACCGAATCGGTATCAGGTGTTAAACGAGTTGTACCTGGATTACAAAAAGACCCAAAGACTTTTATAACAACTGTTGGTATGTACAATAGTGAGAACGAGTTATTAGCTATAGCAAAATTAAGCAAACCAATTATAAAATCTAAATCAAGAGAAGCACTTATCAAAGTTAAACTTGATTTCTAAAAGGGGTAAAAAATGTCATTCAAGAAAAATCTTGAACCAGAAGATGTTTTAATATCCTCATTTGAAACACATAAAACATTCACTCTGAATGAGTCTGATAGTATTGTCGGTATCTACGCCGTAGGTTTAGAAAAACCAACTGATTCAAATCTTCATAACTTTGATATCAATACTGCGGCCACTAAAACAATATCGTCAAGTATATTTTATAGTGTTCCATCATATCAAACTATATTTAAATTATATTATAGAGATATAACACAAATGAGAGGTAACATCGATTATATTCGAGGAGTACCTACAGCATCTGCCGCGGTTTTATCTTATATATATACTGAACCATTATCTACATTAGATGATTCTACACGAAGAAGAACTTATAAGTTACGAAGACCATACACACGACAACTACACGATACCGGTACAGCAATTTCAGTTCCACAAAAATTATATGGTGAACGCGTACGACCTAATTCAGTAAGAATAACTGATGATAGTTCAGCTTCAACTATTATTTTACAAGATGACGGTAGAGGAAATTTATATGATATAGCATTCTCATCAAGTTATGCTAACCACGCTGTTACAGCTCAGGGAAGTGGTAGTGTAGTTGGAAATTTCTTTTACGATGACGGTCTCGCAGTAATAACAGATACTGGTTCTTATAAGGATGTCGGAACAAATAGTGGTTCAAATGGATTTGCAATAAAATTTGATTCTACACAAACTATATACGAAAGAGAATATGTATGTAGAGCAGATGAAAGTGAATTTCAACATACTACAAATAATAGTATTAAACAAGGTTATAGTAGTAGTGTAGCGATTTCTGGATTTGAACACTCAGTAGACGGTCATAGTATTAATGATACATTTGATTATGGAATTGTTGGTTATGCTACGAGTTCGTGGAGTACAGCAGGTTATGAAATTGGTACTCAATTAATAGGAGAAGCATCCCATTCAGATTTTGCAACATACGTTACAAATATAGGTTTGTATAATGATGAAAATGAGCTACTCGCAGTTGGAAAAGTATCAAAACCGATTAAAAATGACAAAGAATTAGCATTAGCATTTGTTGTGAGATTCGATACAAACTAACAAAATTTTCTCTATATATATGATATTTATATATAAGGAATAAATCAAAACCCTTTTTATTCTAAAAGGTTACTTAACTTAAAACATAACGAGGAGATTTACATTGCGTAAATTTTTATTA
>Ga0209360_1002673_pt1 | contig 10416 bp, 8 predicted proteins | sample SaaInlV_130m_DNA_3_FD_184651 | JGI IMG/M metagenome (GOLD analysis project Ga0209360, IMG submission 184651) | Marine microbial communities from expanding oxygen minimum zones in the Saanich Inlet - SI037_S3LV_130m_DNA (SPAdes) (version 2) | ecosystem: Environmental > Aquatic > Marine >... | reverse complement strand
CATCGAGAAGGTATTGAGTCACATTATTGGGTTGACAGATACTTGGCAGATTTCACACATCAAGCAGGTGCAACAGGGAGTGGTATAGAATGACCATAATCACATATGATGCAATAGATGATCTAAAAACTGCATTATGTGCTCAATGGGATGCAACATGTGCAGGAGGAGTAAAACCAGCCATTGACCTGGTATGGGACAAAAAGGTTGTAGGATTCGACGGAGACTCTACAGAAAGGGTAATAATAGAACCATTAACAGAACCTATTAGACCATTTGCACTACACGGAGACGCATACTGGCATGATTTACTGGTAAAAATAGATATTAGGTCATATAAATCGGGAGGCACTACCAGGCAAAATATAATAGTAAAAGAGGTCACCCGTATCATACAGAATATAATAAGAAGAAACACACAAGGATTCCTACAGGTAGTTTTAACCAAATCTGAGACAAGAAACCAGGACTATAGGAACATGTTTAGACACTTAATTGACCTAAAATATAGTGATGTAAACACACATACCTTCGTATAGATACCACAGTATAAATCTTTATATACAATTTATTGCTAATGTAATCATGGTATTTACTGGTGCGTATACATATCTGCAATGGGTTAGAGAAGCAACATTTGGTACCGAAGCAACAGCAATTCAATCAGGTGGGGAACAATTTGGCTTTGAACAAAAAATCACCGGATGGTCATTTACTAATAATAAAATAGCACTTTCACAATTAAACGATGTTAGAGTTAAAACATATGCATATGGTCAAACTAGAGGATCAATATCACTAGACTTTGTATTATCAAGTCCGTGGTTCTTAGGATTAGTAGGATTTAAAGACGCTGGAACAACAGGTGCTGGTCCATATGTACATACCTGGGACTTGACAACATGTGCACAGAAAATAGACTCATTCACAACACAGGTAGGTCAATGTCAGGGAGGAACAGATATAGTAAGAACATTAACAGGTGGAATAGTCAATAGTGCATCAATATCAACATCAATAGGAGAATTAGCAAGAGTTACATTAGATACAAATTACAAGAATGAATCATTAACAGCATCATTAGACTCAACACCAGCAGGATTATGTGTTTCTGATCACATACCATTTACATTCGCACATGGAACCTTAGAATTTCCAGATTGTACCACAATAGGTGAAGTACAATGTGTGGATATAACAATAACACAAAATGCAGATCATATATGGGGTATTGGAGATAGTACAGCAAATTCAGCAATCAGAAGATTGACAGAAGTTACAGGAAAGATGAAATTTTCACATGTAGACAAGGCACAATTAATAAAATTATATGCTCAACAAAATAACACATTATGTAATGACTCAGCAGGAGCACAGACACTTGCAGCAGAACAACCAACATTAACACTCAAGTTTGACAATGGTGCATCAAGTACAGATTCAAGAATAATTGAATTTAACTTGACAGGAATTGCATTGGATGATCACAACCTATCCATTGAGCCAAACGAACCAATTTTCGAAGAAATAAGTTTCCAAGCAAGAGGAGCAACCGTTGTGGCAACTAACAATACATCAACAATACCAGCAGCAAGTTAGATAACCCTTATATACATCTTTATTGTTATATGATACATGGTGTTAAAGTCTTTCCAGGTAGATTATAAAGGAAGTAAAGAAGAAGTTGAATATGAGACTGAGTTAACATTCGGGGAGACAGAATCTATTATCAATCAATCATTAGACCTATCAGATATACAAAAACCAAAAGTAAGAATAGGAATATTCCGTAAACAGATATTAATGAAGACTTTAAGAAAAGCCCCATTCCCATATAAAGCAGAAGCATCAATTAATGCCGTATCTAATAAAACAATTAATGATATATTAGACCATATTATGGAGGATTATCCACTAGTCAATTTTTTAGGGGATTGGATGACGAGTTTCATGGGCTCAGAGGTGGAGAAAGAGCCACAATCGGAGTCTACTCCTTCTGTGCAACCAAATTCGGATGGACCAAAAGAGAAACAGACGAACACGGAGCACTCTTCCTCAAAAAAATTATAGCATACGTCAATGAGCATATGAAAGACGCTATACAATTCAAGTAATCTTTAAATCCCATTAGTACCATTTATATATCATGGCAGATTATAAACTAAAGCTTGACATAGACGCTGCATTATTAGAGAAAAAACTAGAGGCAGCAGCTAAGAAAGTATTTGGTAGATTAGGTGGAACAGGAGGAAGTTCTGGAGGTACAGGAGGTTCTAATACCAATGATGAGTTTAAAAAAGTGCTCAAAATAAACAAAGAGATAACTAAATCTCAGAATAATACACTTAAAACTAGAAGGAAATATGAACATGATTTGAAAATGGAATATGTCAGAGAAAAGGCAGCATTAAGAGCACATAATATTATGTTAGAAAAGGCAGGTGTACAATCACAAAGAACATTTAGAATGATAGGTCAATTATTAGGCGGTTCAATGGGAGGAACAGCAGGACAAACCATTGACATGGCAACAACTTGGTTTAAAGGTAAGCAAAAACAACGTAAAGCATCAAAGGATACACAAGATGCATATGATATAATGCCTGCAAAACAACAAAGAAAATGGAGAAAAGCACATGGAGGAGAAGCACCCGGAACTGAAGATGACTCATTTAATCAATTTGCTGACTTTATGGGATCTGCAAAAGAAAAACTTGGTGAAGCAACTGGTAAAGTTGGTAAGAGATTTGGCAAAACAAAAGCTGGTAAAATACTTGGAAAGAACAAACAAAAATTTGCAAAGACTAAAGGTGGTAAAGCAGCAGGTAAAGCCGGTGGGGTAATGGCTGGTATGGGGAAAAAAATACCACAAGCAGTTAAACTTGCAGGTATAGGTGCAGCATTGGCAGGTGGTGCAGGTTTAGCAAAAATGGTAATAGATTCATCACCAATGTTAAAAGCAATGTTAAAATTATTGAATGTAGGTGTAATGCTTATATTAAGACCTATAGGTGACTTTATAGGATTCATGTTAAGACCTTTACTCTTACACTTTGTTAGAAAGGTAGCAATTCCTGCATATAGATCAGGATCTAAATTAGCAAAAGAGTTGGGACCAAAAATGGGGAAGGCATTATTATTATTATTTACAGATCTACCTGGATTCTTTGACCTAGCAATAGTAAACCCAATAAGAGCAAGTATAGATAAAACATGGATTAATATTGTAAAATCATTAAAAGATTTAGGAAATATTTTTAATCTTATGGATGGAGATGATGCACAGAACTTTGCAGATAATCAAGCATGGGCTGATGAGCAGTTTTCCAAGATAGATGAAAAATATCCAGGATTATTTAGTGAAGGTGCTATTGACAAAAAACTTGATGATTTGAAAGAGAAAGGAAATGAACTTATTGGTCCAGTACAACCAGATGCTATTGACGAAAATGGTGACTTGGAAGAGAAAGGAAATGAACTTATTGGTCCAGTACAACCAGAATTAACAGATGACTCTAAAAATACAACTACAGCTGTAAATGAATTAAAAGAAAAGATGGATGCATTACCAGATAAAATAGGAACCGTAATTGATTCAGGATCAATACCACGATCATTAGATGAATATCTTGCATATTTAAAAATGAAAGAATCAAAGGAACAACAATTAGCAGCAAATATTGGACAAGATGCAATTATGAAAGTTGCTAAGAAAGGTATAGGAATAAAAACAGGGGTAGATATTATTACAGGTTCTATGATAGAAGAAGCAGGAAAAGAAAAAGAACAAGCAGCAATAGATGCAAGAAATGAAAAGAAAAAAATGGATAGACAGGGAAAAATAGACAAAACCCTTCTTAGTGATACTGCACGAAAGATATTGGCAGCAGCAGAAGAATATAAAAATGGGAGAAGCAAAGGAGCACAAGCCCAGGCAGGAGGAGTATATGGAAATGGAAACTATAATCCTATGTCTACATGTCAAATGGGAGGAATGGTTGGTACAGGTGTATTCGAATGTGTTTGTGGAGAAAAAATAGAGACAGAAGAATATCAAAATTTTGCTGCAACAAATAGAGAAGAGATGGAGATATATTCAGCAGCTATAGCAGAAGCAGCTATAAGTGGAGAAACTGTGTTATCAGAATATAATAAAATGATGACAGCCGCATATCTAACTAATAATGCTATGAATACCACTGAAGATAAGTTTAAAGCTATAGAAGAAAAATCAATCGAGGCATCAGATAGTTCAATATTAACTGCTGATCAATATCAAAACATGTTAATACAAGCAACCAAATCAAATGCTTATGCAGTACATACTAGTAGTCAGTTTAATAATATATTGACACATGCAAATAATGCTAATAGTAGAATGTCATGTTTTGAAACTGCCACAACTGGAATAGTTGATACATTTGAAGGTGCTGATCAATGGATACAATCAAGTTTGAGTCAAATAGCAGGTTATAGAACACCTTCAGGAAAACAGTTACCTTCTGCAAGAATAGCACAAACAACTCTATCACAATTTGGTGATGGTTTGGTTCATAAACCTGATAATTCAGATAGGAGTGCAAGATACCAAATATCATTTGGAGATGGTTCATCAAGAACACAAGGACTTGATCAAAGATCATATAACGCACTCAATGAAATGAGATCAAAAGGTAAGGCATACCAAGGAAAACAGATATTGTCAATTATAAAAATGGCAAAGGGAGGAATAATAAACGAACCAATATTCGGTATAGGTCAAAATACAGGAAAGGGATATCTTATGGGAGAAAAAGGACCTGAAACAGTAACTCCAGGTGCAGGTACAAGTCCAGTAGGAACATCACCAATATTCAATATAACTATTAACGCATCAGGAATAGGAGACATAGAGAGGCAACTTAAACCAGCTATTCTAAAAATGCTTAAAGAATCAACATCAAGGGCAGGTATAGTATAATGGGAGATATAGTAATTAAAAAGGTTACGGGGGACTCTACTACAGACTGTTCATTACAACGAATGCATTTTCCATCACAAACATCAGGTGTAACACCACCAGCAAACACATATTTCACATGGGAGCAGACTTACTTGTTCAGAACTGATGATTATATCACAATAACAAATTTCTCTAGTTTAGATTTTGAAATGAAAACACCTGTTGGAGATTTTCCTATTCCGGAATTAAGAGATACGTGTAATATTTTGGTAAAAGCCGAAGGTAACTCTCTAAGTATAATGTTATCATTTACTATGAAAGATGAGGGATCTACATCTATATTTACACCAGCAGGTGGACATGCATCACAATCAATAACAACTGTACAACAACAATTAGATTTCTGGATTAATACATTCCAGCCTAACAGTATGGAAGATGGATTTCTTTTAACTGTTGACGGTATTACTAGAGCTGGAACAGTTAAAAGTATGTCAATATCAAAACAAGCACAGTCACCAGTTCTATATGATGTTCGTATACAATTTGTATCAGGATACGCTGTTGCTGGTGAGTCTTAATGGTAAGAGTAAAAGTATTAGTTTGTAATAGCCCAGTAAAAGCTATAGAAACATTTGTAACCCGTGAAGGAGAAAGAGCTATAGATCAATCAAAAATTGTATTACCAATATGTGCTTCTATAGATATAGGTAACCAAGTGAATGTGATTCAAGATGCAGTTAATTTAGATGATTTGGTAGGTGCATATATGTTTCAAGGTAGTGTAAAGGATGAATCTGGACGATGTAATAATGCATATGGTACAATATCATATCCACGTATAGATGTAAATTTAGTTTATTGTAATACCACATCAACTACATCAAATAAAGGTATAAGGGATTCAATATCAATTGATACTGGTAGTATAACATGTGTTGCACCAGGTAAAGTTAACAGTAAAGGTATGGTATTTGATGGTGTTAATGACTATACAACTATAACAAAAGAATGTATATATGATATAGATCAAACAACACAATTATCTTTGTCAGCCTGGATAAAAACAAGTGATACATGTGTCCCTTTAATTGCTAAAAAAGCAACCGGTTCGTCATCTAAAGGATGGGAGTTTGGAATAAACTGTGCAGGACAATTAGATTTTAGAATGACAAGCACGTCATCATCTAATGAAATACATATAAGAGGCGATACAGCAATAAACACATGTATATGGACACATGTGGCAGTAACATATAATGGCATACCTGGATGTGGTGCAGATACTGTTAAAATATATATAAACAATGTAGAAGATACAAAGGGAGTACATTCAGTTAATCTTACATCATGTACACTTAATAATTCAACTGTAACATATGGTGCATATGCTGATGGATCTTCTAAATATACTGGATCAATGGATGATGGAAACATATGGGTATCCAAATTACTAACAACTGAGGAATTAAGATCAATATATCTAAGGGGGATAATATCAGAAACAACAGGCAAGTTTGGAACAGCAATGACATTCAATGGTATAGATTCATTCCAGGAAATACCATACACGACAGATTTTGATTTTACAGGAGAGTTTGATATATCTGTATGGGCAAGATGGCAAAGTATAGGCACACAGTATTTATATGCAAGACGTGTATTGTCTGGTAATGGTATTGCTTTATCAGTAAATAGGATTGTACCTGGAGACATAGTTGCAGAAATTGATGGAAATTTAATAAAGACATGCGGTGTATTATACAATGATGACACATGGAATTTTATTAGAGTATATAGAGATTCAAGTAATGTAGTACATTTAGAAGTCAATGATGTAGAAAAGAATACAATGACGGTTGCATCTAATCTAACATTAGTGGACACTGCATTATTTATAGGAACAAATCATAATAAAACTGCATATTTTGACGGAGATATCAATGTATTAAGATTATATGATAAAAACATAGGATCAACACAGGCAACAAGGATATATTCAGAAATATCTGCAACATCATTAATGAAATTTGGAGGGTTTGCTACTAAAATCACAAAAGAAATAACAAAAAAAGATGTTATAGTTCAATCATTTGGTAAAAGTTTAGGTGAAACAGAAGTAAAGGCACAACAATATAATGACAGAAGTCCAGAATTCATAATAGATGATTTAATTAGAAATAATACTAATTTGGTCCCACATATACATGGTACATGTAGTGGTATTATTCTATCTAGATTTAATGCTGATGGTAAATTAATAGATATTATGAGAGATTTAACACAGTTAATTGGAAGGACATTTCATACTGATGCACTTAACCAGTTTCATTTACATGATGCTTTGTTTAATGATACATGTTTTGTATTCACTCATGGTGGATGTGCAAGAAACTTTGAATGTGTTAATGATGATACTGAGATAGTCAATGATCTAGTTGTGTTAGGTGAAGCTAAAAGATATAACACTGTTGAGTGTTTCACTGGTAATGGTATATGTAATACAATTACATTAACTAATGGTGCAATATCTAGTACAGTACTTGTTGGAGGAACCAGACAACGAGCAGAGGAAGATTATGAAACATGTGTGATTAATAAAACCATAGTTTTTTCTTCGACACCTGGTAATGGGGTTGCTATACAGGTAGATTATCAATACGAGATACCATTATTAATAAGAGGTGAGAAACAGTCAAGTATAGATCTATATGGTAGACATAGTAAGAGATTGATAATGCCTTGGATAAGAACAAGGAATGATGGTATTAGATTTATCAATGGTTATTTAAACAAATTTAAAGAGATTAGATCATCATTAAAATTAGAATTGGGTGTAATGAAAAATTCAATAAATGAAGGAGATGTTGTTAGAGTTATAAATAACATTAAGAGTATAGACTCATCATTTGTGATAAAATCATTAACATGGGTATATCCTGATATGAAAACCAATATATTATTAGGTGAGTTTAAATTTGATGATCTTGAATATGAAAAACAAATAATAGAGAAATTACACGATATAGAATCTGCTCTTACAGAGATTAAAGATATAAGATGTTCAGAACAATTAGAGGAAGTGTTATGTATGACAGATAATTTCAATATTATTCAGGGGGCATTATGTGGAACATTATTTGTAGAAACAATGACATTATTAGATTCAGTATCTATAACAGTGGTACAACCAGCAAAATATGGTACAAGTACATATGGTGGAGGAGATATAATAGGATCATGTCCACCATCTGGAGGATACACGGACACAGGATACACCACTACAGGATATGACACAGATTGATCTCACAATCTTTTTAAGTGTACAAGGAGATATATAAATATGGCAAATTGGCCCGAAAAAACTGATACTTGTGCAGGAACATGTACTAAATTTGGTGCTCCAGATTTAAGAAGAATATCAAGGTTATTTAATAATCAGAATGTAAATAATGCTTGTTTTTCTTGTAGTACTGTAGAAATACAAGAAAGTAATATATTTGAATTTCAAGCAGATGCATGTGGAAATACTTCATTATATATACAGGAACCCAATGCAGGATGTAATAGTGTAAGGATAAAAACAACTATATTAGGAGCATGTGCTGTGGCGACAATACCTGCAATAGGAACAACAGATACATTTGTATTTAATTGTGCAACAGCCACATTAACCAATAAAACTATAGATCTTAACAGTACAAATACATTAAAATGTACAGGTGCTGCAAAGGGGGATCAATTAGTATATAATTTAACATGTACAAAATATGAATCACAGGCAGTAAGACAATTTATAAAGATAGATTTTGGAAATGAAATAACCACAATAGCAACAGGGAATGGACAGAAAGAGTTCCAAATGCCATATTGTTTTCAATTAACTGACGTATATGCCACAGTGGCAACAGCCTCATCATCGGGGGACCCTAGTATTCAAATACAGCAAAATGCATTAGATATACTATCAACAGCTATAACAATAGATTCAGGTGAAAAAACATCAAGAACAGCAGTTGTCCCACCAGTAATAGCAGATAATACTTTAGATATAAATGGTATAATCACATTTGATTTAGATGCCGTAGGTACAGGAGTTACAGGTTTAGTTATATATCTTATTGGATATCAACGATTCTAGTGGTTAGAAATCATTATATATAATGTCAAATATATGTATATATATGACTGAAGAGAGACTTAAAGCACTTAAAGGAAAGGTACATATTAAGGCTTGGCAAAAACTACCAGATGGATCTGAGGTAGTGATAAAAGATGACACGTTTGACAATCTTATAGTTAATACAGGTAAAGATTCAATTTTAAAGAGAATAGGTGGAACAGGTTTAACATGCTTCGGTGAAACAGGAGGAATAGGAATAGGTGATTCTACACAAGCCGCAGCATTAACAGATACAGATTTAGTAGCATCTTCAAATAAAACATGGAAGGACATATCAACAGCAGATAAAACATATGTCAGACCAACATTATTTGTTACAGCAGATTTTGGATTTTCAGAAGGTAATTTTACATGGAATGAAATAGGATTATGTGATGATCAAGGATCACCAGGTAATTCTCCAACGGAGGGATCATTATTAATAGCAAGACAAATAGACGCATCCCCTCTAGTAAAAGATGCAACTAAACGAGCAATAGTGGAGTGGCAATTAACATTATGACTAATAAAATTAGAGAGGTTTCCTCTTGACCCGTATACTTATTCCACGATCTGATAATACGTCAGCAAAAACAATTGAAGCATCAGATTGGGAAAAATATCATAATTTCATGAATGATCACATAATATGTGGATTTACTATAACTGCACAATGTCCTAACATATTAGCAGTTAATGTTAGTACAGGTACTGCAAGAATAAACGGATTATATGTAGAAAATACTGTATCTTGTTCTGTGACAAGTCTTACTGCATGTAGTTCAAATCACATTTATTTAACAATAAATAGAGATCCAACTTGTGAACCACAAGGATGGTGCTTCTCTAAAAATACTACAGGTATTTTACCAGCAGATAGTACTAGAATAGGAATAGTAACTACTAATGCAACTACAGTTACAGCAGTATCACAGATTCCATCCTCATCACCTAACGGAGAGATTACATATAACAGTGGTGTTAATAATGAATTTTTATATGGTAGTGGTGCATGTGGAGATTTAACAGTATCAACATGTACAACTGTGTGTGGTCCTAAATATTATAGAAATCTTACTGTAAATGCGTGTGTAACATTAACATCAAATACTAACCCTTTATTTATTTATGTAAGTTGTACAGCAACTATAAACGGTACAATCAGCATGTCTGGAAAAGGTAGTACAGGATCATCAGGTGGTGCCGGTGGAGCCGGTGGGGGTGGAGCAGGCGGTGGTGCAGGTTCTGGTTCAGCAGGCGGTGCCGGTGGAGCCGGTGTTGCAGGTGTTCAAGCTATAGGTATTAATGTTGC
>Ga0209360_1002671_pt1 | contig 10421 bp, 4 predicted proteins | sample SaaInlV_130m_DNA_3_FD_184651 | JGI IMG/M metagenome (GOLD analysis project Ga0209360, IMG submission 184651) | Marine microbial communities from expanding oxygen minimum zones in the Saanich Inlet - SI037_S3LV_130m_DNA (SPAdes) (version 2) | ecosystem: Environmental > Aquatic > Marine >... | reverse complement strand
GGCATGTTTATGACAGAAAAACAGGGCGGCTCGGACGTGCGTTCCAATTCGACTGTTGCGGTACCCATGGGCCGTGAGTCTGGAATTGGTGCCGACTATCTGCTAACCGGCCATAAGTTTTTCTGTTCGGCCCCGATGTGCGATGCTTTTCTGGTGCTGGCCAATACGAACGACATGGGCATTTCCTGTTTCCTGGTACCGCGCTGGCGACCGGATGGCGAGCGCAACAATTTGTCTATCCAGCGGATAAAGGACAAGTTGGGCAATCGCTCCAATGCTTCCACCGAAATCGAGTTTCAGGATACCTATGGGATTATGCTGGGCGAGGAAGGTCGTGGTGTCCGTACCATCATCGACATGGTGACTGGTAACCGGATTTACTGCGCCATGTCTTCGGCCGGGATCATGCGCCAGGCGTTGGTTCAGGCGCTGCATCACACGGCTCACCGCTCAGCGTTTAAGAAGCGCCTCATTGAACAGCCGTTGATGCAAAACGTGTTGGCCGATATGGCCATTGAGGTTGAGGCGGCGCTGGCGCTGGGGGTGCGCGTGGCGAGCGCAATGGATCATAGTGGTGACCCAAGCGAAAACGCATTGGCCCGGATCGGCACTGCGGTTGCCAAGTACTGGAATACCAAGCGTTGCCCTTATCTGGTGTTTGAAGCGCTGGAGTGTCATGGCGGCCCGGGTTATATAGAGGAGAGCATCATGCCGCGGCTTTATCGCGAGGCACCGGTCAACTCGATCTGGGAAGGTTCGGGCAATGTTATCGGCCTGGACGTGTTACGTGCCGTGAGCCGCGAGCCTGAAGTGGTTTCAGTGTTTATGGCCGAGGTGGCCAAAGCGCGTGGTAACGACGCCAACCTGGATCGTCTCATCGACGATCTGCATGGGGAGTTCAATGACCCGGATGACATGGAAGTCCGGATGCGCATGATTACCGAGATGATGGCGCTGGCGTTGCAGGGCGCGTTGCTGACCCAGAACGCCCCCGCAGCTGTGGCTGAAGCCTTCTGTGCCTCGCGCCTGGCGCCGCGTTATCGGGGCGCCTTTGGCACATTGCCCCGTGGATGCGATCTGGATTCGATTATCGATCGCGCCATGGCGGGCTGATTCAGCCTGGATTCCCCCGCAGGTCCAAGGTATCACCGTCTGCTTGGATGCAAGCCCATCCCCAAGGAATATCCATAGCCTGAGTTCCACCGCATTGGATTGCAGAATCACCGGGCGAGCCTGCCAGCACGCATAATCTCGCCCATGCCTGCATGCTCATCAGACCCTGTCGATAGCCCCTGATGCTGCATCTTTATCACGCTAATCGTTTGGAGGATCTGGCCGAGCGCCTGGCCACGGATCAAAAAACACCGGCAGGCCCGGTTCTGGCTCCCCAAATAGTCGCCGTATCCAGTGGCGCGGTTGGTCAGTGGCTGACACTGGAATTGGCCCGGCGTCACGGCATCAGTGCCAACGTTCAATGGCTGTTGCCGGCCAGACTGCTGTGGCGGGTGTTTCGTGATGTGTTGAGTGATGTACCCAAGGCCAACGCGTTTTCAGCCGAGGTCCTGGCCTGGCGCGTGCTGGCGGTGTTGCGCGATACCACCTTCGTCAAGCAGCACAGCGCGCTGGCGCACTACCTCGCCGATGCCAGTTCGTTGCGTCATTGGCAACTGGCGCACCAGATGGGTCGACTGTTTGAGCAATACCTGGTTTTTCGACCCGATTGGATTGACCGCTGGGAGCGCCATGGCGCTGATGAGTGGCAGGGTGCGTTGTGGCAGCGTGTCATCAGCGTCGGAGATACGCGCCACTGGCTCAAGTTGCGCAACGAACTGTTTAGCGCACTGCACAAGAACTCACCAGTTGCTGGTGGTCTTCCCAAGCGGCTTTCCCTGTTTGCGCTTACCGGTCTGTCGGGGGCATTGCTCGAATTGCTCTCGCGTCTGGCAGAGCACATCGATGTACACATCTATCACCTTAACTTCAGCGGCGGTTTCTGGGCTGATATTGTCAGCGACCGCCAACGGGCTCGCCTGATCGCAACCCAGGGGGAGGGCGTAGACGAATACCTGGAAAGAGGCAACCGGTTGTTGGCTTCTATGGGCCGACTGGGCCGCGAACACCTTGCCCAGTTATTGCAGCTTGAATCGATCGAGTCAGAAACTTACTATGCCCCGCCGCGCGACACCGTGCTTGGGGCTATTCAGGCAGATATTGTGGAACTGCGCGATGCCGATCAAGCGACGGCGTTTGTCGGCACGGCCCAGGATTGCTCGATCCAGGTCCATATCTGTCACGGGCCCATGCGCGAGATCGAGGTGCTGCATGACCGCCTGCTGGATGCTTTTGAGCGTGATCCGAATCTGACACCGGCCGATGTGCGGGTCCTCATTCCCCGACTCGCTGAATACGCCCCATTGATTGAATCGGTGTTTGGCGCTGCGACCGGGCAACGTCATATTCCCTGGCACCTGGCCGAGCGTGCCCTGGATGATCACAGCCCTTTGGTACATGCTTTTCTGGAACTGCTGCGATTACCCGAGGGTCGTCTTGATGCGCAACGGGTGAGCGCCCTGCTGGATATTCCGGTACTGCGGGCTCGTTTTGCGCTCGCCGAGGTCGATGTCGAACAGGTCATGCAATGGATACGGGAGTTGGGTATCCGCTGGGGGGCCGATGCCGACTCGCTGGCAGCGATGGATCTACCCATCAGTGGCACTCACACCTGGCGCGGTGCGACCGACCGGCTGTTGCTGGGTTTTGCGCTAGGCGATAACGACGAACCGATTGCCGGTTGCATGCCGGCCCCGCCGGGTGATGCCAGTCTGGCACAGGTGGCCGGGCGCTGGCGCTCTTTCCTCGAGCAGCTAATCGGCCTGCACGAGACATTGTCTGGCACATACCCACTGTCGCGATGGGTGTCGTTGTTCAATCAGCTGTTGGATCGATTCTTTCTTCCCGGCCCCGAGGAAGTTGATAACCTGGTGCGACTGCGTCAGCAATTGGCCGCGCTGGCCGGCGACGGGGCAATCGCAAACTTTAATGAGCCGCTGGGACTGCCGGCGGTACGTGATGCGCTGGAGGCGCGTCTGCGTGGTGGCAGCGGCGGGCGCTTTATGAGCGGTGCTGTCACCTTTGCCACGCTGGCCCATGGTCGCTGCCTGCCGGCGAAACTGGTGTGCCTGGTGGGCATGAACAGCGAAGATTTCCCCGGGCGCGACAGTAGTTATGGCCTGGACCAGATGGTTGCCCAGCCCCGCTGTGGAGATCGGCGCCGGCGCGACGAAGACCGCCATGCTTTTTTGGAAGCGTTGAGCTGTGCCCGTTGGGGTTTGTACATCAGCTACAGTGGCGCCAGTGCGCGGGACGATACTGTGCAGCCGCCCTCGGTGGTGGTCAGTGAACTGCTCGAGCAGGTCGATGCCTTATCTGAAGAGGGCACTTTGTCCCAAGCGCTGACGATCCGTCATCCGCTTCAGCCATTTAGCCGGCGTTACTTCAGCGCCGAGCCGGGTTTGTTCAGTTACGCGTGTGAGATGGTCCCGCCGGGCGGTTTGCGTCGGCCCAACACCACACCTTTGTTTGATGAGCCTCTCGCACCGCCGCTACCGGGCGAGCTATCACTGGATGGCCTGGTCGACTTTCTGGCTAATCCGGCACGCGCCCTGTTGCGAGGTCGCCTTAACGTGGTGCTCGAGCCAGGTGCAGGCCAGCTGCCCACGCGCGAGCCGATGCAGCTGGACGGGCGATCACGCCGGGCGGTGGCGCGGGCGGCACTGGAGGCACAACTGCAGGGTATGGGCGAGGCCGAGCTCGCAGAGCGTGTCCGGCTAGGCGGGCAGTTACCCCCCGGGACGCCCGGCGAATTGGCTATGAGTGAGCAGTGGTGTCAGGCCACGCCGGTTGCCACACTGCTGGAGCCCCTGCTGACGTCGCAGGCGCTTTTGCCCCTGTCAGTCAGCGTGATGGTGGGGGATTGGCAACTGACCGGCACTCTGGAAAACGTTGGCCCGTCTGGCCAGATTCTCTGGTCGGTTGAATCGCCAAGCCCCTGGGTGATGCTGCGGGCCTGGTGCGCACACCTGTTGCTGAATATGGCAACAGACGCGCCATCACACCATACCCGTCTTGTCAGCCCCAACGGGGTCGCGACCTTTGCGCCCGAGCACGATCCCGGTCAGCTGCTTTGGGAAATATTGGCGCTTTATAGCGAAGGCATGTGTCGGCCTTTGCCGTTTTTCCCCCGCAGTGCCTGGAAATTTGTCAACGCGTCGCGTTCTCCACGCTCTGCGGCCCAACAGACCTGGATGGGTTCGGATTTTGGCCCAGCCCAGGGCGAATCATCCGATCCGTATTTCGCTCTGGCTTTTCGTGATCGCCTCGGGCAGGCGCTGGACGAGGAGTTTGAATCGCTGGCCACGCTATTGCTGGGCACTCCCAACGAACGGCTACAGGACCAGGACGCATGATCGCGCGATCGCTGGATCCTTTCACGGTCGCGCTGCAGGGCGTCAACCTGGTTGAAGCCGCTGCCGGTACAGGTAAGACCTGGACCATTACTGCGCTGTACCTGCGCTTGTTGCTTGAAGGTGAGATGCAGGTGGGGCAGATACTGGTGGTCACCTATACCCGGGCGGCCACCGGTGAGCTGCGCCAGCGCTTACGCGGTGCGTTGAGCAAAGCGCTTAACGCTTTTGCCGGGAAAGGCGATGGGGATGATCCGCTGATCGAGCCGTTGCTGTTGCGCTATCCCGATCACCACGCGTGCGCCTTGAAATTGCGTCGCGCCATAGCCGATTTTGACCAGGCTGGGGTTTTCACTATTCACGGGTTTTGCGAGCGTGTGCTGGGCGACAGCGCTTTTCAGAGTGCCATCGCTTTTGAAACCGAGGTGCTTACCGATGAGCGCGCCCTGCTGGGCGAGGTGGTCGATGACCTGTGGCGCCGGGAGATTTACCCTGCGAGTCACACCTGGGTGGGTTGGCTGGCCAGTAACAAGCAGCTGCGCAGTGGGGACGACCTGCTGGCGCTGTTGGCGCCGTTGATCGGCAAGCCATATCTGGCGGTCGCAGGGCCCGTTTCGGCGCCACCGCCAGCGCAGCTTGAGGGCCCACTGGCCGATGCCTACCACTCGATCGCCCAATCCTGGCGCGAGCAGGGCGAGGTGGTCAGCCAACTGCTGCTGGATCCGGATACCGGCCTGAACCGTCAGCGTTATCCGGTGAAATCTCTGCCCAAGTGGCTGGCGCAACTCAATGCTCTGTTGTCGGGGCCAACACTGGATTTTGCACAGCTCAAAGCCTTTAAACCTTTAGAGAAACTCGGCAGTTCTTTTCTTTTAAGTCCAGCGGCAACGCGTAAGAACGCCGACCCACCAGTACATCCTTTTTTTGACGAGGTCGATTCGCTGCTTTCGTGTTTTGCGGCTTATCAGGATGCTGCGAGCGCTTACTACGTGACCTGGCTGAACCAGATGCTGAGTCGCGCCGATGCCGCGCAACGCGAGCTGAAAACCGAGCGCGGCGTACAGGCCTACGATGATTTGTTGCTGAACCTGCACGCAGCAGTGCAACCGGGTATCGGCGATGCACTGGTGCAGCGGTTGCGCAGTGATTATCAGGCAGCGTTGCTGGATGAGTTTCAGGATACCGACCCGGTGCAGTACGAGATTTTCAATACAATCTACGGTGATGGCGCACAACCGGTCTTTCTGGTCGGTGATCCCAAACAGGCAATCTATTCTTTTCGTGGCGCCGATCTTTTTGCCTATCTTAAAGCGCGCACTGGCACTGCCCATCATTACACACTGGACACCAATCACCGCGCTACGCCGGAGCTGGTCAAGGCGGTGAATACCGTGTTCTCGCATCGTGCACCTACGGGCAGCTTTGTTTTTGACGAGATCCCTTTTAACAAAGCGGTCTCAGCCGCAACCGCGCCGCACCTGATTGACGACCATAGGACAGCACCGCTGGTGTTCTGGCCCATAGACCGGCAAGAACCCGGGAAGCTGGTAACCAAAACTGATGCCAGAGCACTCGCCAGCATCAGCATGGCAACAGAGATTCGCCGGCTGCTGTTTAATGCCACCGCGCTGGGGGATCGGTTGCTGGCGCCTCGTGATATTGCAGTGTTGGTGCGCAACCATACCGAGGGGGTCACGGCGCAGCGAGCGCTGATTGCAGCCGGCATCCCGTGTGTGCGCCAGGGTCAGCAGAGCGTTTATAAGAGTCATGAAGCCATGGAACTCGAGCGCGTGCTGCAGGCGGTTGCCCAGCCGCGCCGTGAGGCGCTGGTACGCTCTGCACTGTTGACAGATCTATTGGGCGTGGACGTGTCGGCACTGATGCAACTGGAGTGCGAGGCGACTGTTTGGGATGCCTGGCTGGCACGTTTTCACCACTACCATGAGCGTTGGCGTGACAGCGGCTTCATGCGTATGTTTCGCGAACTGACCGCATCCGAGGATGTGCTGCAACGTCTGGCCGGATTTGCCGACGGCGAGCGGCGTCTGACCAACCTGTTACATCTCGGTGAGTGCATCCAGTCCATGGCAACAAAACATACTGATATAGCTGCGGTAATGAGCTGGCTGGGTGCCATGCGCAACCAGCCCCCGGTGGCTGACGAAAACTCGCTACTGCGCCTTGAAAGCGATGAGGATCGGGTGCGTATCGCCACGGTACATGCCAGCAAAGGCCTGCAGTATCCAGTGGTGTTTCTGCCTTTTGCCTGGGACGGTACGCTGCGCAGTGGCCGCGCCAATACCGTGACTTTTCACGACCCCGATGCGCAGAATCAGGCAACAGTTGATTTTGGCTCGGCTGATCTTGAGCGTCACCGCGCCCGCGCCGGGGTTGAAGAACTGGCCGAGAACCTACGGTTGTTTTATGTTGCTCTGACCCGCGCGCAAAGCCGTTGTTATCTCGCCTGGGGTGCGGTTAACGGCGCACCCACCTCGGCACTGGCTTGGCTTTTGCACCGGCCGCTGCCTGGCGGTGTACCGAGTGACCCAACTGAACTGGCGCGAGAGTTTGCTGGGCTGTCGGACGACGATCTTAGCGATGCACTGGATTCACTCGCTGCCAAAAGCGAAGCGACCATCGCAATATGCCCCCTGCCAAGCTCTAGTGGCATCGAGTCTGTACCGCAAGATGACGCGGTGTCCTCACTCAAGGCACGCAGAGCGCAACGCCGACTACAAAGCGCGTGGCAGATGGGCAGTTTCAGTTCGATGACCACAGGGCACGACAGTGCACTGCCGGATTTTGACTCGCAACTTGGGCGAAGTCGCGCTGATGAGGCGGGTGGATTTTTTGCTTTTCCACGTGGCGCTCGCGCCGGCACCTGTGTGCACCGGGTGCTCGAACTCATTGACTTTGGCGCAGCCGATCTTACGGCGCGCCGTCAAACGGTAGGCCAGGTGCTGGGTGAACATGGCTTTGATGATGAATGGACCAGTGTCGTTGATCAGATGCTGGATAAAGTGCTGCAAAGCCCGCTGAATGATGACGGGCTGCATTTGGGCACCCTGGCGCACACCGATCGTGTTGACGAGATGGCCTTTTGTTACCCGGTAGATGCACTGGATGCAAAGCACTGGCGCGAGGTGCTGGTGCGCCACAAGGCCAGGTTGCATCCGGCATTGTGCTCAGGGTTAGACGATTGGCACTTTGAACCCCTGGCGGGGTTCATGCACGGCTTTATCGATCTGGTGTTTCAGGCAAGCGGGCGCTACTACCTTGTGGACTACAAGTCCAACTACCTGGGCGGTGATCTTGGTGCCTACAGCACAACGGCGCTTAACGACACGATGCACCGCTCGCATTACACCCTGCAGTACCTGATCTATACCCTGGCACTGCATCGCTGGCTGCGCACACGCATTCCCGATTACAGCTATGAGCATCACTTTGGTGGCGCCTACTATCTTTTTTTGCGGGGGATGGACCCAAGCCACCCCGGTAACGGCGTCTTTTTTGATCGGCCATCGGCAAATTTAATTGAGGATCTCGACGCCCTGATAGGTGGCCAATCGTGAGTGCCATGATGAAACACCTGCAGCAAGCCTGCCGCGCGGGCCAGCTGCCCGATATTGCACTGCACTTTGCCGGTCTGCTGCACCGGCTCGACCCTAACGCCGATGAATCGGTCCTGCTGGCCGGGGCTCTCGCCGGTGAGCGGGTGATATCAGGCGAAGTCTGTGTCGATCTGGTCCACCTTGCTAATAGCACAGTTTTTGACAGCGACGATGCCCCAGGGATGAGTGCACCCGATCTTGATCTGTGGCAACAGGCGCTCAAGAGTTCGCCGCTTGTCAGTGATGGCACCGCAACGACACCTCTGGTCGTAACGCCTGACGGTCGCTTGTATCTGTATCGTTACTTTGAACTTGAGCGACGGTTGGCTGAACTGATTATGCAGCGCACGCAGATCTGCGATGTTGCTATAGATTCGACACAACTTGAAGCAGCGCTCGATACGCTGTTTCCTGATGATGCGACAAGCGCTGATCAGCGCAACGCTGCAACGCTTGCGGTGCATAACCGATTTACGGTCATAAGCGGCGGACCGGGGACGGGCAAGACGGCAACGGTGGTGCGCATCCTTACATTACTTTCGCAGCTTAAGCTGGCGGCGCCTGAGCGCATGCTGTTGTGCGCCCCCACCGGCAAGGCGGCTGCCCGACTGCGCGAGGCACTGGCGGATAGCCTGGCGGCAGTCACGCCTGGCGATGCCCTGCCTACCGATGCCGTTACCGCACACCGGCTGCTGGGCTGGCGGCCGGGCAAAAAGCCGCGCTATCACGCTATGCGACCCCTCAATTGCGATTTGCTGGTGCTGGACGAAGCTTCAATGGTGGATCTTGCACTGATGGTCAGCATCCTTGAAGCCTTGCCAGCGCATGCGCGGCTTATTTTGCTGGGAGATCGCGATCAACTGTCATCCGTGGAGGCGGGTGCTGTGCTCGGGGATATCTGCCGAGCGGCCGATAGCGGCCCACTGGCTGACACCCTGGCCCCACTCACTCATAACTGGCGTTTTGGCGCGCATAGCCCTATCGCCGCTCTGGCTAGTGCCGTTCGTGAGGCGAGGGTGACCGATGCTCTGACGCTGCTGGATGACCCTGCTAGCGCGCAGATTAGCCTGCAAGCGGCGCAAGAGGACGCCGCCCTGGATGCGTTACTGGCAGAGCAAATCACACCGGTATATGCCGAGGTCGCACGACTGGTGCGCGAGGGTGCTGACGCAAAAGCCGTGTTCGAAAAGTTGGGATCATTGATGGTGCTGTGCGCGCATCGCACTGGACCTCGCGGTGTCACTGACCTCAACCGGCGGGTGAGTGTCCAGCTTGGTGCCGGCGGCGCGCTGTCACCGGGGTTGCCCGCTTATCCCGGCCAGCCGCTGATGGTGACCCGAAACGACTCGGCGCTGGGTCTTTTTAACGGTGATGTTGGTGTGGTGATGCCGGATGCAGACTCCCCCGGGCGCCTGCAGGCGGTGTTTTTAGATGCCGGCGGTGATGAGCGTGTCGTCAGTCTTGGCCGCCTGCCCGAGCATGAAACAGCCTACGCCATGACGGTGCACAAGGCGCAGGGTTCGCAGGCGCGCCAGGTGGTACTGGTCTTGCCGACACAACTCTCACCGGTACTCTCACGCGAACTGATCTACACCGGTATTACCCGTGCTGAGCAATCGCTTGAGATCTGGGCTGCACACGAGGTGCTCGCCGGCGCGATAGGCCGTAGTGCGCAACGGGCGACTGGCCTGGCCGATCGGCTGCAGGGGCGCTCAGCGAGCGGGCCGTAATCAAGAGTTGTTCGGCCTGTTAGGCCGCACTTCTATTGATTGCTATAGATTTAGCGAAAAAGATAAGGCAGACACCTCCCAAATAGAGCAGGGCTGAGAACCATAAGGGACCAAAAAGATTTACCAGAGCTTCCATTTTCTTTCTTCCGTTTAAAGTGTTTTTTGGCAATTCAAGACTCGAAAGAAGTATCTCGGGAGCGCGACAAGGAAGCGTAATCAATACGCGCCAATCTTTGGTTTTAGAGCAGGCTCAACAATCGTTTCAACTATTACTTCAACAACGGGGTTAGAGCGTTCTCCAGTATGGTCGCCAGGACGATGCCAAGCGCAATGGATAATGTCAGTTTCCAATATGTGATCTTCATATTTTTCTCCAACAATGTGAGGCGAGTATTTACAGGTATCCCATTGGAAAGCCCTACCCTTATTGGTGTTCTAGGTAATGTAACTGATGATTCAACATCGAATTAATCACCCAGGTTAGCCCGGTGCATACATCTTTTTCGTGCGGCTCGGCTTTTGATGGCCTTTACCGCAAAGATCCATTAATCAGAAGCTTGCATTTCGTTTCTAACTGTTCCTATGCAATAACCTAGAGATCGAATGGTGAGGTA
>Ga0209360_1002658_pt1 | contig 10477 bp, 8 predicted proteins | sample SaaInlV_130m_DNA_3_FD_184651 | JGI IMG/M metagenome (GOLD analysis project Ga0209360, IMG submission 184651) | Marine microbial communities from expanding oxygen minimum zones in the Saanich Inlet - SI037_S3LV_130m_DNA (SPAdes) (version 2) | ecosystem: Environmental > Aquatic > Marine >... | reverse complement strand
AATAAATAATTTTTGTAAAAATAAAATGGAAAAACTCGACAAAATAGAAATTATAAATCAATTATCTATGAGGTATGATCCTCGGAAAAAAAGTGATTTTTATAAAAACAATTGGAAATCATATAATAATCAAAATTCTGATCCAGACGGTTTAACCACTGAAAAAATGTTAATCAATAATATCAAAAACTCTCTTTTTTCATCTAAAGGAAGAGTATCAATTTCATTAAGTAGTGGAATAGATTCTGCACTATGTCTTTCATTATTTAGAAAAATCTTCCCCTCACGAAAAATCACTGCACTGACAGCATCTTTTGAGGGTGGAGATGAATCTAAAAAAGCAAGTGAGATAGCAAGAAAATATGATGCTGATTTTAAAACCATTCCTATAGAATCAATTTTTAAAAACATGCCTGAATTAGTGATGATTACAAAAAAACCAAAATGGAATACTTATCAGCACATAATTGCAAAAGAATCTAGAAAATATTCAAAATTCCTCATTACAGGAGATGGAGCTGATGAAATTTTTGGTGGTTATGTTTTTAGATACAATAAATTTTTAAATCTAACTCGGAGTAATGATACAACTTTAAAAAAAATAAAAAATTATTTAGAATGTCATAATCGTGATTGGGTTCCAGATCAAAAAAATCTCTTTGATAAAAATCTTAATTTTTCATGGAATAAAATTTTTCTATATTTTGAAAAATATTTTTCTAATTCCCTTCCTTTGTTAAAACAGGTGATGTATGCTGACCTCAATGGAAAATTATATCATGATTTTCAACCTAATGGTCAGCGTATATTTTCTAAATATGATCTAATTGGAGTTCAACCATTCTTAAATTCTAAAATTATTGATTTTGGTATAAAATTACCAATTGAAGAGTTATATGATAAAAAAACTGGGTTGGGAAAATTAGTTTTAAGAAAAATTTCAAAACGAATGGCTGTAAATCATATTGATGAAAAACGCGGATTTTCATTAAATCTTTTAATAGATTGGAAAAAAAATGGTAAAGATATTTGTCAAGAATTTCTTTTAGATAAAAATAGTCACATCTATTCGGAAAAAATCATAAATTTTAATTGGGTAAAAAAAGCATTCAATATTGTTGAAAATGATGGAAATTTGATTTATCTTAGTCGATTAATTTCTATTTTAGCTTTAGAAGTCTGGTTCAGAATACAATTTAATGAGTTAAAGCCATCTCAAACTTTAGTTTAATTACTTTAGATGAAGTTTTTAATACGTATTTTAAATTCTAATGAGTGAAGATGACTGAAACTACAAATATTTTGATTGCAGGCGTAGGTGGTGGTGGAACTGGAATGGAACTAATTAAATCATTTAAAATGGCTAAAAACAATTACAAAATTATTGCCACAGATATGTGGCCAAATAGTTTTGGATTAATGGAAACACCATATAGATATGTAATTCCCCCTGCAAGCTCATCTGAATACATTGATTCATTACTAAAAATTTGTAAAAAAGAAGACGTTCAAGCTATTGCAACTGGTTCGGAACCCGAACTCAAAAAAGTAGCCCAAAATTCAAAAATTTTTGAAGAAAATGGCGTTAAAGTCCTTTTGAATGATTGGGATCTAATTGAAAAATGTACTGATAAATACAAACTAACAGAACTTTTGAAAACAATGGGTATTTCCTATCCTCAATTCTTTTTATATGAAAATGAAGATGATTTGAAAAAAGTTGAATCCTATCCAGTTATTATAAAACCTCGCATAGGTGGAGGTTCACAAAATGTTTTTTTGGCAATGGATGAAGAAGAACTGAAATTTTTTACTAAATATTTAAAAAAATATGGTTACGAACCACTAGTTCAAGAATATGTTGGAAGTTACGATGAAGAATACACAATAGGAATTTTGCATGCTGATAATGGAAAATTACTTACATCAATTGCTATGAAACGTATGCTTGGTAGTGGACTATCAACACGTCAAACTATAATTTCAAAATCTAATCAAAAATATGTTATTTCATCAGGAATTTCACAAGGATTAATTGATGAATTTACTGAAATTAGAGAAATGGCAATAAAGATTGCTAGTGGATTAAATGTTAATGGACCTGTAAATATTCAATGTAGAAAAACAGATGATGGAATAATCCCATTTGAAATTAATCCAAGATTTTCAGGAACATCTTCACCTAGAAGCTTAGTAGGATTAAATGAGCCTGATATTTTTTGTAGATACAAACTGTATGACGAAATTCCAGAAAACATTGATTACAAATATGGATACGTTGTACGAAGTCTGATTGAAAAATACATAGACGTTAATGAAACAAACAACATTCCTAAGATATGATTAAATTAGTAATTTTTGATTTTGATGATACAATTACAGATAATCGATATTTAGATTATGCAAGTTTTAAAACTACTTTTAATAAATTTAACATAAAAAATGAATTATCACTAAAGAAACTGATAAGTTTGAGACAAAAATGTTATACTGCAAAAAATATACTTAAAGTAGTCCAGAATTCAACAGAAAAAAAATTTTCATCTAAAAATTTTTTAAAAAATTTTCTTTTAAGTTATGAATCTAATAATTATCTTAAAGTAAAAAAAGATACAACATATTTAATGGAATATTTAGATAGCAAAAATATTTCTATTTTATTATGTAGTGTACGACATGATAAAAATATAATTAAAAAATTTTTAAAGGAAAATAATATTGAAGATTATTTTAAAAATATCTTTTGCTCATCAGATCTAAAACTTACTATTGAAAACGATACTTCAAGTAATCGTATTTTAATTAAATCCAGTTTATTAAAAAAAATATTAATTAAAAATAAAATTAAATTTTATGAAATAGTTTATGTTGGAAATTCATTTGAGGATAAAGTTGCTGCACTAACACATAAAATTAATTTTATAAAATTTAATAATGATTATTTACCACTTGAAAATAACAAATACGAGTATTCGGCTAATTCGATGAAAGATGTTAACAAAATATTAGGAAAAATGTTAAAAAATGGTTAGAATTTTAATCACTGGAATAACTGGTTTTATTGGAACTCATCTAAATGAACTACTTTTACAGAAAGGGTATGATGTTTATGGAATTAGTAATTCTGTCAGTAAAAAATCAATTTCAAAAATCTCTTTGTTAGATAAAAATAATTTAGATCTATTTTTCCAAAAAAATAAATTTGATATTGTAATTCATCTTGCATCAATAATTGATAGTAAAGATCCAATGAAAATTTTTAACAATAATTTTTTTAGTACTATGAATCTTTTATTTGCATGTAGAAAATATAATATTACCAATTTTATTTTTGCTTCATCTCACGCTGTATATGGAAGAACACAATACTTACCAATTGATGAGAGACATCCTACAAATCCTCAATCTTCTTATGCAATATGTAAACTCATGGAAGAAAATCTTTGTAGATTTTTTCAATACCAATTTAATTTAAACACCATTATTTTGCGAATTACCTCTGTTTATGGTTGTAAACAACATAAATCAAAATTAATTCCAAAATTAATTATAAATTCAATCCACAAAAAAAATATTATTTTAAATAAATACAAAAATGGATTTCAAATAATGGATATCATCCATGTCAATGATGTTTGTAACTCAATTTTATGTTGTTTACAAAATATTAAAAATTCTGGAGTGTACAATATTGCCACTGGATCTTCAATAAATGTTAAAGAAATAGGAGAAATATTGAAAGAAATCCATCCCATAAAAATATCTGTAAAAAGTCTACCTGTAGAAACCAATCACTTCTTTTATGATACAAGTAAATCAAGAAAAAATTTAAAATTTAAATCACAAATTAGGCTTAAAAATCAATTACCAGAAATATTTTCTGGATATCAAAATCATTAATTATGGAAAATCTAAACTAAATTTCATGAATTGTACAATATGTAACTCTCAAAACCTCCAATTACTAAAAGAATATTCTAAATCGATAACTTCTGATTCAAAATTCATTTCCAATAATGTTGTTAATATGATATGCTCTGATTGTGGAAATATATTCAATTCTTCCGGTTCAAGAAATGATATGTTAAATTTTTATCAAAATTCATACGATCTCCATGGTTCTTCGTTTTTTACAGAAACTCAAATTTATGAAAAAAATAACATATCCTCAATATCCGATTGGCATCTAAAACAGTTAATTTCTTTAGATATTTTACCAAATTCCGGAAAAATATTGGATATTGGATGTGGTAAAGGTAATTTTTTAAAACAATTTCACTCTGCTTTTTCTAATTGGAATTTATTTGGTATTGAATCTAGTAAAAATTCATTAAAACTTGCTAAACAAAATTTAATAAATTCAAAATTTTTTGAGGGCTTTTATAAAAAAAATATATTTCAAACCAAATTTGATTTAATTGTTGCATTTAATGTTTTAGAACACGTTGAAAATCCTAGACAATTCTTAGATGACATTTTTTATGATTTGGATGATGGAGCAATTGTTTGTTTTAATGTTCCAAATTTTAAAATTAATCCTGCTGATCTTTTAATTTATGATCATTTATCTCATTTTACAATTGAAACATTAAAAAATTTACTCTCTCTTACTGGATTTGAATCAATAAAAATCATAGAAAATGAAAATAAAGTACCATTATTATTAATATGTAAAAAAATCTCTAAAAAAACTATTTTTATAAATCATTTCTCTAAGATGAAAAAATTATCTTTTGATCTAATTAATTATAATGATGAACTTTTTTCAATTTATAAAAAAGTTAATCAAAAATATGATGAATTTGGGGTTATTGGTCTGGGTCCACACATACGGTTTGCTATTCAAAATAAAATTATTGATTCTTCAAAAATTTTTTGTTTTTATGATGAAAATCCCACAAAAATAGGTACATCCTTGTTGAATATTCCTGTAAAGTCATTAAATTCTATTTCACAAAATAGTTCATTACCTCTTATTTTTTCATTGAGTCCATGCTATATAGAAGAAGTAAGTAATAAAATCAGACGATTTAACATTAATCAATATATTCCTAAATCTTATTTATTTTATAAAAAATATTTTTAACAATCGATTAAGATTTTTTTAAATTTCCCCATCATTAATTATTTAAAGTTTTATTTATAATGCTGCATATTTTTTCTTGATCTTCAATTGTCAAATCTTTGTGAAGCGGAAGTGTTAGGGCATTATAAAATAATTTTTCTGAATTTTCAAGATTTCCAATTCTTTTATAATTTTTGTATGCTGGCTCAAGATGTAATGCATATGTTCCTATTTGACTCTGAATATTTTCATCAGCTAAAGCATTTCTAATTTTATCTCTTTTCCCTTCTTTTTCTACATAGCAAGTATAACTTTGAAATGTTTGTCTAGTATTCTTTCCAACATAAGCTGGTTTTATTCCATTAATTTTTGAAATCAATTCTTCATATACTTTAGCTTTTTCAATTCTAGTTTGAACAATGTTTTCAATTTTTTTCATTTGAATTAATCCAATTGCACTAAGAATATTGGAAAGTTTGTAATTAGTTCCTAGAATTTCAAATGAACTTCCTTTAGCTCCAAAATGTTTGTAGGAATGACAAAACTCTGCCATTTCATCATTGTTTGTTGTGATCATTCCCCCTTCTCCTGTTGTAATTACTTTTCTTGGATGGAAACTGAAACAAGAATAATCTGCAATATTTCCAACAAATTCACTTCCAATTTTTGCACCTAAACTACAAGCAGAATCTTCTAGACATTTTAGACCTAAATCTTTTGATTTTTTATAGATGCTAGATTCTAAAGGCACTCCTGCCCATGAAACAGGCTCAAAAACTGTCATTTTTTCATTATAGCCTTCCTCAAGAATTTCAGTTGTCATATTCATACTATCTATATCAACATCCGTAATAACTGGAATTCCTCCTGCTAAAACAACTGCTTCAGCTGTTGCTGGATAAGTATAATCTGGAACAAGTACTTCTTGCCCTTTGATGTCAAGGCCTTCAAAAACAGCATGTAATCCTGTTGTACATGATGTAACTGCAATTGCATGTTTAACACCTAGATACGATGCAACTTGCTCTTCAAATTCTTTTGTTGTTTGACCTTCAGTTAAAAATTTAGTATCGAAAACTTTCTTTATTTCATTAATTTCTTCATCCCCTACATCTGGAACTGCAAGTGGTATCGTTTTCTTTTCCAATTATTTTTAATTAATTATCCGCTTTATAAGGTATTTTATAAGCAAGATATTTTAAAACACTTTTTTTATGTTTTAGTATGAAAATATTGATTTTAGGATCTGAAGGTTTTGTAGGACATAATTTAGTTGAAGGTTTATCAAAAAATCATGAGATTTTTTGTGCTGATTTAATTGAAAATAGTGTTCATAAAAATTACAAACAGTTTGATATTACTGATTTATCCAGCGTTGAAAAAATTGTTAAAGACGTTGATGTAGTAATTGATTTAGCTGCTCACTCACTTGTTTCTTCTCTTGATGGTTCGATTGAAAATGCTAAAGTCAATATTATTGGATTACTAAATGTTTTAGAATCCTGTAGAAAAAATGGAATTAAAAAAATTATTTTCACTTCTGCTTCATCTATGATAGGAATTCCTAATTCAGAACAAGTTTCTGAAAATCATTCTGCATTTCCTAAAACTGCATATGGTATTACTAAACTAGCATCTGAACATTATTTGCGATTATATCAGGAATTATACGGGATAAATTATGTTGTTTTTAGATTTTTTAATATTTATGGAACTTATCAGAAAAATGGTTTAATTCCAACTCTTTATTCACGTATTTCAAAAAATCAACCTCTTACAGTTTTTGGTAAGGGAGATCAAATTCGTGACTATGTGTTTATACAAGACATTATCCAATTCTTTGAAAAAGCAACATCAGAAAATATATCTGATAATAAAATATTCAATATGGGAACAGGAAAGGGAACATCCATTTTAGATATAATTAAGATTATTTCTAAGACAATGAATATTACTCCTGAAATAGAATACAAAGAACCTAGACCTGGTGAAATTGGAAATTTTGTATCTGATCCTAACTTACTATTATCTACTTTTGGGCGTATCCCTTCAACAACTGTTGAAGAAGGAATCAAACAAACAATAGATTGGCTCAAAAGCAACTAAATTATTTTTTTATTTTAGATTTTATCACTAGGTTAAATTAGTAGATTAATTGAATCATGATTAATTGGTTGAATTAAAAAAACAAATCAAAAGTGGTCAAAAAATAATTGCAATTTATGGATTAGGGAATGTAGGTGGTCCTATCGCAGCAGCTTGGTTAAGAAAAAATGCTACAGTAATTGGAGTAGATATTTCCAAAGATCTTTTATTAAATATAAAAAATAATTCTTCTCATAAAAAAGAACCATATATCTCAGAAACGTTTACGAAAGGATTAAGAAAGAAAAAATTTTCTTTAACAAATAATGGCGTGAAAGCTTCAATGTTATCTACAATTAAATTTGTAGCAGTACCTGTAGATATTAAACAAAATAAAATAAATTTAACTGCATTAATTTCTGCAACAACAGCTATTTCAAAAGGACTAAAAAAAGGTCATACTGTTGTTATTTGTCCATCTTTACCTCCTGGCACAACTGAAAAATTGGTAAAAGAAATACTAGAAAAACATAGTAAATTAAAAGTTGAAAAAGACTTTAACTTAATCTATAATCCTGAAAGAATATTTGAAGGACGTGCACTACAGGATATTGAAGAAAATTACCCTGCTATAGTTTCAGGTTACGGTCCTAAAAGTTTGAAGTTTGCTGATGAATTATTAAAAATTATTTCTAAAAAAGGCACTTTACAAATGACATCTTTAGCTAATGCTGAGGCTGAAAAATTATTTGAAGGTGTTTATCGAGATGTGAATATTGCATTAGCTAATGAATTATCTGAATATTGTGAACAAATTGGTGTAAACTATTGGGATGCTCGAAAGGGTGCTAATTCACAACCATACTGTCATCTACATTATCCTGGTACTGGGGTTGGAGGTCTTTGTATTCCTGTCTATCCTAAATTTGTAATTGAATCCTCTAAAAAAATTGGAAAGAATGTTAAATTAATTGAATATTCACGAAAAATAAATGATCAAAAGCCAAAAAAATGTGTTCAAGATGCACTTTCTCTTTTTAAAAATAATGTTAAAGGAATTAAGGTAGCAGTACTTGGTTTGGGATTTCGAGGTGAAGTTACAGATTCTCGTTTATCTCCAACCTACACTGTAGTAAATGAATTATTAAAAAAACAATGTAATGTTATTGTTCATGATCCATATATTTTTGAAGATAATATCCTTCCAAGAAATGTGATTCTCACAAAAAATCTATCTGAAGCCATATCTGAAGTTGATTTAATTTTTATTTCTACAGATCATAACATATACAAAAAATTAAATGAAAAACTTCTAAAGAAGGCAAAAAAATCTCCTTTAATTTTTGATGGAAGAAATATTCTAAATAAGAATTTTTTTAAAAATACATCTATTCTAACTGTTGGTAAAAGAAATTAATTCTAAATTTAATTTAATTTTTTCTTGACATATTCTATAGCATTAACAGGTGTTGGATCAACTTCTAATTTCACTGCAAGATAGATGCTCGCATAATCTAAAATATAAATTAAACAAATAATTTTTGTAAGAATATTTCCTTTTTCACTTGTAACTTCTTGAAATTTTATATTTTTTTCATTAAAGAATTCTTTTAAAATCCCCCACCGTTCTTTGGTTTTATCATAATCCTCTTGTCCTCTGATAAAAATTGGCTGAAAATTATTTTTTTTATCCCATATTACAATTCCATTGTGACATGATTCAATTACATCTTCTATTACAGCCTGAATTTTTGAATTTTCCTGTAAAGAATTTTTGAATCTTATTGCAACTGATTGTAGTCCCCATGGGTAATAAATTACTGGAATATTATTTATCCATTCAGCAATTTGAATAGATGGATTTTCTTTTGAAATTTTATTTGAATTTATTTTATTTGAAATATTTTCCATATTTTTTATGGATTCTACTATATCCTTTTCTTCAATTGGAATAATTGGTTTTAGAACGCGTAACATTGCATAAAGAAATGAAGTAAATGATGCTCTAGGTGAATGATATTTTTTTATTTTTCTATATGGAATATTTTTTTCTTTACAGATCTTTTCAATTTTACCCCCATCTGAAAAAACAATAATTTTAGAATTCAATTTAATTGCATTTTCGAGCATTGAAATTGTTTCAATTGTATTTCCAGATATACTAGAAATTACTACAACAGAATCTTCTGTAACTGTTTTTGGGAGATGATATCCTTTTGCAACTGTTACATGAGTACTAGTTTTTGATAATATTGCTGAAAATATGTCACCAATTGCTCCAGATCCTCCCATTCCTGCAAAAATAATATGGTCACTTTTTTCATATTCAACTAGATCTAAATCTGAAAAATAGCTTTCTTTAGCAATTTTTGGCCACATATCATATACTTTATACATTTTTTGAGAATCAAATTTTTCTAATGATGATTGATTAATCAATAATCACCATAAAATTTTTGAGGATATAACAGTTCAAACGAGTAAAAACTAATTATTTTAAATATGGATAAATTTTTTTCATTTTATGGATGAGAATATTGTAATTGACTCTTCGCTTAGAACTGTTGAATGGAAAGATAACAAAGTAATAATGATTGAGCAAACAAAGCTTCCAAACGAACTAATTTTTGTAGAATATGATGATTTTAAACAAGTTGCAAATGCCATTAAAACTTTGATAGTTAGAGGTGCTCCTGCAATTGGAGTTTCTGGAGCATTTGGATTGGGGTTGGCTATTTTACAAAGTAAGGCAACAACAAAAGATGAATTGTTATCTGATTTAGAGGATGCAAGAAAAATTCTTTTTGCAACAAGACCAACTGCAGTAAACTTGGGTTGGGGCTTAGAAAAAATTATGAATATTGCAAAGACTGGAGAAACAGTAAAGCAAATTCGTGAACTAGTTATTTCTACTGCTAAAAAAATGGCAGATGAAGATATTGAGATTAACAAATCCATGGGAAAGAATGGTTCTGTTCTTTTTGATGACAATGATACAATAATGACTCATTGTAATGCTGGTGCACTTGCAACTGTTGCATATGGGACAGCACTAGGTGTAATTAGAGCAACTAGAGAGAGTGGAAAAAATGTTAAAGTAATTGCAACTGAAACTCGACCAATTCAGCAAGGTTCTCGTTTAACTGCATTTGAATTAAAACATGATGGATTTGATGTTAGTTTAGTTCCTGATACTGCTGTAGGATATTCTATGGCTAATGGATTGGTAAACAAAGTTGTAGTGGGAGCAGACAGAATTGTAAAAACTGGTCATGTCTTTAACAAAATTGGAACTTATCAAGTAGCAACAATGGCAAAACAACATGG
>Ga0209360_1002657_pt1 | contig 10478 bp, 7 predicted proteins | sample SaaInlV_130m_DNA_3_FD_184651 | JGI IMG/M metagenome (GOLD analysis project Ga0209360, IMG submission 184651) | Marine microbial communities from expanding oxygen minimum zones in the Saanich Inlet - SI037_S3LV_130m_DNA (SPAdes) (version 2) | ecosystem: Environmental > Aquatic > Marine >... | reverse complement strand
AGAAGTTGGGATTCTTGGAGTTCATAATGCTAAGGAACGTGCTGTTGTCAGAAATGGAAATGTAGTAATTCGTCGAATGATGAATCTATCTTCATCTTGGGATCACAGAGTTGTTGATGGCCATGATGGCGCAACGATGGTTCAAACATTGAAGACTTACTTAGAAAATCCAGCAACAATCTTCATGTGAGGTGTAAATTATGCAGACTAAAAAATGTCAAGTGTTAGTAATAGGCGCTGGCCCTGGAGGCTATGTTGCAGCAATTCGTGCAGGTCAACTTGGACTCAAGACGATTATCGTTGAAGCGGAAAGAGCTGGTGGAACTTGTCTAATCAGAGGCTGTATTCCAAGTAAGGCACTGATTCATGCTGCGCATACATTCCATAAGTTAGCACAACACTCTAGCGATGAAGGCCACATGGGGATTACAATCCCAGGCCCTGCTGAATTGAATATGTCCAATCTTATCGGATGGAAAGAAGGTATCGTTGATAAATTAAACAAAGGTGTTGAACATCTTCTCAAGACCGCTGGTGCTGAATTAATTACTGGATGGGCTGAATTCCAAGATGCTAAAACAGTCAAGGTTGGTGAAGGTAAAGATGCACTTATTATTCAAGCCGACAATGTGATTCTTGCCAATGGTAGCGTTCCAATTGAACTCCCATTTATGAAATATGGAAATAATGTAATCTCAAGCCGTGAAGCACTACAATTACAGGATAGACCTGAACATGTTGTTGTCATCGGTGGAGGATATATCGGATTAGAATTGGGAATTACCTACAGAATGCTTGGCTCTGAAGTAACAGTGATTGAAGCGATGGATAGCGTACTCCCAATTTTTGATAAAGAATTACGAAGACCATTAGAGAGATATCTGAAGAAGAACAAAATCAAAGTTAACCTTGGGGTTTTTGCTAAGGGTGTCGAAGACCAAAAGGATGGAAGGGCAAAGGTCAATTTCATTGATAAGAATGAGAAAGATGAGAAGAATATGCAATCTGTTATTGCTGACAAGGTACTTGTTACGGTGGGAAGAAAACCAAATTCTGAATGTTTAGCACCTACAGGAGTTGCACTTGATGAAAGAGGATTTGTCAAAGTAAACCAACGCTGTGAAACCAATATGCGTGGAGTTTACGCAATTGGGGATGTCACAAACCTCGGAGAAATGTTAGCCCACGTCGCCTCTTTCCAGGGTGAAATGGTTGCAGAAATAATAGCAGGTGAAAATCGTATTTATGAGCCAGTTGCTGTTCCTGCAATCGTATTTACTGAACCTGAAATAGTCAGTGTTGGACTTTCACCTGATGAAGCGAAAGAAGCAGGGCATCCAATCATTATCGGAAAGTTCCCTCTTGCAGCAAATGGAAGATCACTTACTCAAGAAGCAGAAAAAACAGGTGGATTCGTAAGGGTTGTCGCAAGAGAGGATGACCATCGTGTACTCGGCGTACAGGCTGTTGGAACTCATATCTCTGAATTGGTTGGAGAATGGACTCTTGCACTTGAAATGGGCGCTGTTTTAGAAGATATTGCTGCAACTATTCACGCACATCCAACGATGACTGAAATGACTCATGAGGCAGTTCTTGCAACACTCGGTCACGCAATTCATTCCGCTTAACACTGATTCGCATAGCCTCGTTAAGAAAGGGGGCCTATGAGTGAGGGTGATTATGAAGAATTTGAGAAGAAACAGAACTCAACTCGGGAACCTCACTCATAGGACTTAGGAGTCCCGAGCAATGAATTGGACTGACTACCTAATATAAGGTCTGCACAACTCCAGTATCTGCCCTAAAGCACTTTTTCCGGTAATAATTCCATTTTTAGTATTGACGCGAGACCGCTACCTTTGAAGTATATGACTCGCTCCAAATGTTATGGCTAAGTCCTCAACCGTCGTTTCAATCGCAATAATCATGCTATTATTGGCACTCGCCCCTTCTATTGAAGGAAAACCTACTGGAAAGCATAACCAAACTTCTGGCTGCACATGCCACTATGGAGGAACTGCTACTCCTGGTCACAATTTCCCATCAACATATACGCCTGGCCAGTTATACAATATTCAAATTAACATGCAAGGTGGCGTTCCTGGTGCACAAGGAGGATTTTCTTTAGATGTTGACAAGGGTGCATATTCCAATAATGGGCCAGATGTTCAATTCGCAGCTACTAGTGCAACCCACACAAATCCAACCTCACGAAGTTGGAATTTTGATTGGACTGCCCCTCCTGCTGGAAGTGGCCCAGTATCCGTTGCATTAGCAACTTTGACTGCAAATGGCAATAACGCAAACACTGGTGATGCGTGGGGAACTACAACCCATACCATCAATGAATTGGTTTCAAACCAACCACCTAGTGCATCAAATGTCCAAATATTCTCATCTTCTACATCTAGCAAGACAAATGTTGTTGAAGACACTGCTATCGGAATTAGTTATACTTATTCAGACGCTGAAAATGACCCTGAAGTTACTGCTGATACTGAAATCAAATGGTATAAAGGCAATGTTATTCAACAGATGTACAATGATTACACCACATTACCAGCAACTGCGATTACTGCTGGAGAAACATGGCATGCTACTGTAGCGCCACATGATGGCACAACGCTTGGCAGCGCTGTTCAATCCAATTCTATTACAGTCGATGCGGCAGTAATTCCAAACAATCCACCAACAGTAACTGACTATGAAATTACAGCAGCAACTGCTGGTTCAAATGTACCAGTAAACGAAGATTTGTGGCTGGGTTATCTATACGATGATAGTGATGGTGATTCTGAATCTGGAACTACTATTAGATGGTTCAAGGATAACGGACCGCAAGCGGCTTGGAATGATGTAACAACTGTACCATCCTCGGCAACATCTGTCGGAAATTCCTGGAAAGCAATAATTACTCCTTCAGATGGAATCGACATGGGTACTACCTATGAAACTACAGTAATTACAATAATTGATATCGACAGTGATGGAGATGGTGTCTTCAATGAGAATGATGCATTCCCTAATAATGCTGCTGAAACAATGGATTCCGACCTTGATGGAGTAGGTGACAATGCTGATGCATTCCCTAATAATGCTGCTGAAACAATGGATTCCGACCTTGATGGAGTAGGTGACAATGCTGATGCATTCCCTAATGATGCTACTGAAACATTAGATTCAGATGGTGATGAAGTCGGTGATAACGCTGACGCATTCCCTAATGATGCTACTGAAACAATGGATTCTGATGGTGATACGGTAGGAGATAATACCGATGTATTCCCTAATGATGCTAACGAAACAATGGATTCTGATAATGATACTGTAGGAGATAATGCAGATGCATTCCCTAATGATGCTAACGAAACTATGGATACTGACGAAGATGGTGTAGGCGACAATGCTGATGCTTTCCCTAATGACCCTTCAGAAACTATGGATACAGATGGTGATGGTGTAGGCGACAATGCTGATGCTTTCCCTAATGATGCTACTGAAACTGTTGATACTGATTCTGATGGAACTGGAGATAATACTGACGTATTCCCTAATGATGCTACTGAAACTATGGACTCTGACCTTGATGGAGTAGGTGATAATGCTGATGCTTTCCCTAATGATGCTTCTGAAACTTTGGATACTGATGGTGATGGTGTTGGAGATAACGCACAAGCTGCAGCAGAAGCAAAGGCTGCTAAACTTGCTGCAGAACAACGTGAAATGTACATGATGATCGGTATTGCAGCTGTTGTCATCATTCTATCATTGGCTGCGGTAATGATTTTCATGAAGAAGAAAAATGTTGGTGAACCAGTAATTACCACAAAGGAATATGATACACCTCAACCTGTAGCACAAGTAATTGCAGCAAGTGAAGTTCAACGATGGACTGACGAGAGCGGACATACCTGGAGAACCATGAGCGACAATTCAACGCAATGGTGGAATGGAAGCGACTGGCAACAAAGATGAATTATCTATTCAAGATAATGAATTCAAATGACAATTGATGTACTTGCACCTGTGCAAGAAAAACATTCAGCTCAACGCCCTTTCAAGTGATTGAACAATTGTAAACGATTAACCGTTTCAAACAATGGTGTGATTATTCGACATCACTGTCGAAAAGAATTTCACTCTTCTTCGCCAACTTTGGAAACCTTGACTGCGTTAGGGCCTTTAGGGCCTTCACCGACTTCAAAGTTTACAACGTCTCCTTCAGTGATCTCTCCAGTCACTTCAGAAACGTGAACGAAGAGGTCGTCTCCGCCCTCTCTTTCAATGAATCCGTATCCTTTCGTAAAATTAAACCACTTGACCGTACCTTGTGCCATGCCCCACGCTACGACAAGGGGTATTTGAAACAACACGATGAAAACGCACCAAAAAGGCGATTATATGTCGTTTTATTACGAGCCAAAATATGTTTTCTCACGAACCGCACGAGAAGCAATCATCCGGAGAATCGAGAGAACAAGCAATCGCTTCCAGACTGCTAATTTCCTCTGCCCTATCGGCTAATCCAGATACTGTTTGATCATCTTTTGCTTTGGCTTCAACTGTAAATTGAATCGCATCGGCTGCTGCCTTTGTTCTAAGATAATACATTCCTGTCTTCAATCCCTTTTTCCAACCATAGAAGTGCATAGAAGTTATTTTTGCAGGATTTGCATCGACCATGTGAATATTCAAAGATTGACTTTGGTCTACATATGCGCCTCTATCCGCAGCCATATCCAAAACATATCGTTGCTTAATTTCCCAAGTAGTCTTGTACATTTCTTTGATATCATCAGGAATTCCAGTAATCATTTGAATACTACCTTTGTGTCTCAAAATTTCATCCTTCATTTCCAGAGACCACAAATCTCTTGCGATCAAGTCACGAACTAAGTGCTTATTCAGTACAATAAATTCACCAGAAAGAGTTCTCCTAACATACAGGTTTGAAGTGAATGCTTCAAAACACTCGTTATTTGCCAATATTTGGCTAGTAGATGCTGTTGGCATAGGCGCCAACAGTAGTGAATTACGCATACCATTATCCACTATCTCTTGCTTCAGTGTATCCCAATCCCAACGTCCAGAATGTTCATCCATTCCCCACAAATCAAACTGAAGTTTTCCTTCACTTGCTGGAGAGCCTTTGAATGTTGAATAAGGTCCTTCTTCAATCGCTGCATCCTTGGATGCAGAACAAGCTGCGAAGTAAATGGTTTCAAAAATTTCCTTATTTAATGCCCTTGCCTCATCACTTTCAAAGCATAATCCAAGCATTGCAAATGTATCTGCTAATCCTTGCACTCCCAAACCAATAGGTCTGTGCCTCATATTGGAATTTTGTGCCTCAATTACTGGATAATAGTTAACATCTATTACCCGATTTAGATTACCGGTTGCATGATAGGTTACATCATACAGTAATTGATGATTGAATGTTTGTTCCTCCATATTAACATACTTCGGTAGTGCAATCGATGCCAGATTACATACTGCAACCTCATCTGCTGAAGTATATTCCATAATTTCTGTACAAAGATTAGAAGACCTGATTGTTCCAAGATTCTTTTGATTTGATTTTTCATTTGCTGCATCCTTATAGCACATGTAAGGAGTTCCCGTTTCAATTTGGGATTCTACAATTTTATCCCAAATAGTGCGTGCAGGAACTGTCTTTCGCGCTCTACCTTGTGCCTCATATGATTCGAACAATTCTTTGAAATCTGCACCATATGCATCTTGAAGACCAGGACATTCATTCGGACAGAATAACGACCAATCTGCATTTGCTTCAACCCTTTCCATGAAAAGATCTGAAATCCACATAGCATAGAACAAATCTCTTGCCCTAACTTCTTCCTTGCCATGATTCTTCTTTAGATCTAAGAAAGCCAGGATATCAGGGTGCCATGGTTCTAGATAAACTGCGATTGAACCCTTGCGCTTGCCGCCTCCTTGGTCAACATATCTCGCTGTGTCATTGAAAACACGCAACATTGGAACAATTCCATTACTTGTACCATTTGTACCTTTGATATATGCTCCTTGGGAACGAATGTGGTGAATTGACAATCCAATACCACCTGCCGATTTTGAAATTAATGCACATTGTTTCAAGGTATCATAGATTCCTTCTAATGAATCATCCTGCATAGTCAATAAGAAACATGATGACATCTGAGGCTTTGGAGTTCCTGAATTAAACAAAGTTGGGGTTGCGTGGGTGAAATAGCCTTCCGACATCAAATCGTATGTCTTCATTGCTTTGGCAATATTTCCATGATGAATTCCAACTGCAACTCGCATCAACATGTGTTGAGGTCTTTCTGCAACTTCTCCATTGAGTTTTAGTAAATATGAACGCTCAAGTGTTTTGAATCCAAAGTAATCATAAGAATAATCTCGCTTATAGTCCACATGGTTATCCAATGCTTCTGCATTTTCCATAATCACGCCATAAACTTCCTCTGAAATTAGTGGTGCATGCTTACGGGATTCTGGGTCAATGTATTCTCTAAGGTCAGTGATTACTTCTGAAAATTTAGACTTGGTTGACCGATGTAGGTCGTCAATACAAATCCGTGCTGCTAAGCGGCTATAATCTGGGTGTTGTGATGCAAGAGAAGCGGCTGTTTCAGCAGCTAGTTGATCTAGTTCCCTAGTAGTAACACCATCATAAAGCCCCTCAATAGTTAATTTTGCAACATGACTGGGGTCAACCCAAATCGGGTCTAATCCCTCAGACAAAGTTGTTAATTTTTCCATTATTGCATCGAAACGTACATCTTCACGTTCCCCTTTTCTATTTACTACTTGTAGCGCCACTTTCATTCCTCCATTTGTTAATATTATTGTTGATTATTATTCTTCATTTTATTTTGCTTAGAAATCTTCATCCATTGAGAAGCGCTGTTGTACACTTCCTAGACTTGCAGAATCCATTACTCCTGCTTTTTGGTATTCTGCCACTCTCTTCTCAAAGAAATTAGTTTTTCCTTGCATTGAAATCATTTCCATCCATGGGAATGGATTCTCTACATCATATAACTTTGAAGCTCCGAGTGAAATTAGGAGACGGTCTGCTACGAAATGGATATATTGAGCCATCAATTTAGAATTCATCCCAATTAATGAAACTGGTAGAGCGCTTGTTACAAATTCAATTTCTATTTCTACTGCTTCTGCAATGATGCTATGGATTGACTTTTCACCAGCACCCCTTAGTAATTTATTGTGCAATAGACAAGCAAAATCACAGTGAAGTCCTTCATCGCGGGAAATCAATTCATTTGAAAAAGTTAATCCTGGCATTAATCCTCTTTTCTTCAGCCAGAAAATTGCACAGAAAGAGCCTGAAAAGAAAATACCTTCAACTGCAGCAAAAGCCACTAGACGCTCTGCAAATGAACCTTTCTTACGTGATAGCCAACGCATTGCCCAATCACCCTTTCTCTTTACAGCAGGTACAGTTTCAAGAGCCTTGAATAGATGGTCTTTCTCATTATCATCTTTGATGTATGTATCAATCAATAATGAATATGTTTCAGCATGAATATTTTCCATCATTATTTGGAAACCATAGAATGCTCTAGCCTCAGCCCAGCAAACTTCATTTGAAAAGTTCATAACTAAATTTTCATTGACAATTCCATCACTTGCTGCGAAGAATGCTAATATGTGCTTAAGAAAATGTTTTTCATCATCGTTTAATTTTGCCCAATCTTTGAGATCTTCAGCTAAATCAATTTCTTCGGCTGTCCAAAATGATGCTTGCTCCTGCTTGTACATCTCCCAAATATCAGAGTGTTCTATTGGGAATAATACGAATCTGTCCAAATTTGTTTGAAGCATTGGTTCCAAGTGCTCGTGACTCAAGTCCAATTCAAAGCCATCTTCGTTATTACTTGGTTTTTCGATTACCATAATTAGACACCCCCCGATTCTTTCACGCGCTGGAGTTTTATTGCCCTCCGAGATAGACTATAATAATGACCCCTACTAAGTCTTTGTAAAGTTGGATTATTAGAGTGTATGGCAGAAGTGAAAAGAATATTGCAGTAGCCCGAATAGAATAAAATTATTCAGTTGTTATTATGTCTTCAGTTTCATACAAAAAACTATCAAAAAATACCCCTAATCTTCCACTGGAGTTATGTAAGTAAGTTTCAACTTTAGAATAAGGGTCAAAAACCTCCTTCGCAACGACCGTACATGGAGCAAATTCAATTGTCGGTCCAATTCGCACGCATAGATGAAAATGCAAAATTGCCAACGCAAGGTTCAGCACTGGCTGCAGGCTGGGATTTGTACGCTTTGGAAGAAACAGTAGTTCCTAAGGGAGCAAGTACATTCATCGCCACCGGGTTAGCCCTAGCAATACCTGAAGGATGGGAGGGGCAGATACGATGCCGTTCTTCTTTGGGCAAAAAGGGAATGATACTTCCAAACGGTGTAGGGACAATTGATGCGGATTATCGCGGTGAATTGAAAGTATTAGCAACATGGATTGGACAAGGAGATAGTTTTACTGTTAGCAAAGGCGAACGTGTCGCACAATTATTATTTGCACAAGTTCCTAAAGTGACAATAGTTGAAACATCATTTGAGGAACTAGGAAATACAGAACGAGGCAGTGGAGGCTTTGGTTCATCCGGACAATATTAATGTTCAATACAAAGGTGATTGCATGATAGAAAAAAGGGGTGTAAAAATAATTCACCTTAATGAAATGCCTTATCAGGATGCATTAGAATTAATGAAAGAACTTCAAAAACAAAGAATCGATGATCAAATTCCAGATACATTATTGATATTGTCACACCCAGAAATAGTAACCGTTGGACCACGCGCCACAAATGATGGAATTACAGCTCCAGATGGATATCCAACCCATCCAGTAGATAGAGGGGGTGGATTGACTTGGCATGGACCTGGCCAGTTGGTTGGTTACCCGATATTCAAATGGGATCTAGAAAATGAAAATTCAGTTGCTGCAATAATTTCAATAATTGAACAATGGATTATTGACACATTAAAGAGCCTAGGAATTGAATCTGTAAGAGATGATAGAATGCAAGGTGTGTGGGTTAGCAATAAGAAAATATGCAGCATTGGGCTTTCATTCCTAAGATGGGTCTCTCGACATGGTTTTTCAGTGAACATAGACACTCCTCTCGGAAGAGTAGAGGGTTTGGCAGGGTGTGGTCTTGAGAATGACACGACTACCTCTTTAGCAAGGCTAGGTCACCAAATCACAATCGAACAATTTACTCAATCTCTATTGAATAATATTCAAAGTGTTACAAATAGAATAATCGAAGAAGATTGAAGCGATTTTCCCCCAGAATAAGGATAGACTCAACAACCGAGACCTATTGGCAGGTCCATGGACAGCACATGGCCTCACCATGGCAGTTCAACAACCGGTTCAGAAATCCATCCAATTCAATATTTAGATTGGTATATTCCACGATTACAACAAATGAGAAAATACAATTTGTCTTATAGTGGACTACAATATGTATGGGACTTTGAAACATTACTTGCACAGGATTTGAGTGATGTAGGCTACCACCATATTCCTAATTTCCCCAATTCCGAACAAATAATTGCGGAAAGATATGGAGTAAAGTCAGAAAACATAGCCATTACCCATGGCGCAACTCAAGCCCTAAACATCGCACTATTGGCTTGTATAGAATCATCTCCAAACAATGAGAATAGTATTGTCGCTGTAGAATCTCCCGCATATGCGCCCGTTGTTCAAACCCCGCTATTGCTAAATTGCGATACAATTCCTGTACAAAGACATCCGCCGGCTGAGGGATTTGGGCCATGGAGAATAAACAAAAGCGAATGGTTAGATGCACTACAAAAATCAAAGGTATTGATGATAACACCTCAACTAAACCCTTGTGGCTGGGATTATGAAAGCAGTGACCGCCAATGGATAATTAATACCTGTAAGGATTTAGGAATTACAATCATTTCTGACGAGGTGTACATCGATTCAATGAAAGGAACTGATGATTACAAACCATTTTATTTAGAAGGCGATCATTGTATTTCAGTCAACTCGCTAACGAAAATATATGGTTTAGGTCCTTTGCGCTTTGGCTGGATTATTGCGAAGAAAGAAATTATCTTGAATGCAAAAAGAGCGTTTTTGACTCTTTCTGGGATGATGGCAAGCCCAACTATCCGTTTAGCAAATGCCGTGTTCCCTCATCTAGACTTGGCGATTGAAAAAATAATACAATATAGAGAAACAAATCTTCCAGTATTAAGAGAAATGCTGGCAAGGCAAAATATTGCTTGGAATGAACCTCCATACGGTGTTTTTGGCGCTTTCAAACTTCCAAACGATTATGATTCTATGAAATTCGTTGATGGTCCATGTGTAGATTATTCAGTACTTGCAGTACCCGGTTCTATGTTTGCACCAGAATTATCCTCATGGCTAAGAATAGCAT
>Ga0209360_1002645_pt1 | contig 10504 bp, 9 predicted proteins | sample SaaInlV_130m_DNA_3_FD_184651 | JGI IMG/M metagenome (GOLD analysis project Ga0209360, IMG submission 184651) | Marine microbial communities from expanding oxygen minimum zones in the Saanich Inlet - SI037_S3LV_130m_DNA (SPAdes) (version 2) | ecosystem: Environmental > Aquatic > Marine >... | reverse complement strand
TGCATTAAATGCAAAAAAAGAAAGAAAAGATCCAGAAGAATATTTTGTTTTATACAAAGGTACAGATGGGGAATTTTTCTGCAGATAAGTCAGAAAAATAGTAAAACTTTACAATATTTTACAAACTCTCTTATCATCAGGTTTAAGGCTGAAAAATTCATGGTAAATGAAACTGATGACTTGATTGATACTATTTACGAAAAAGAAAATTCAAAGCAAAATAATCACAAACCAAATCAAGTAATTCGTAAAAGCCCAAAAGCAAAATATCAAATTTTTGATGAATCAGAATTTACTCGTGGAAGAGAGGTATTAGGGAATCTAATCGTACATGGAATGATAGCCTCAGGAGGTACAGACATAGACTGGCTCATTGAGCACAAAGGTGGTTTTATCATACTAGAGTTCAAAGGGTTTCACAATGATAAAATCAACATTGCAAAAGGTCAAATGATTGCATATGAAAAATTACATGAAAAATTAAACAAAGTCACAAAATGTTATCTGTATGTAGTTGGGTGCGATGATATAGATTTTTCAAATCCGGATTCAACAGTATGTATTTTTGAGATGAATCAATGGAAAGAAGGAGTAATTCCAAAAAATACCACAGATATTTACGGAGATACTACAGGAAAACAAAACAAGTTCATTGTGTACAGAGAACACATGGAAGAAATCAGCATAGAAAAATTAAGGAGTCTAGTAGATGGTCATTGGAAAGAATTTGAGTAAATTATATTGTAAATGAGAATGTATTTGATTTAGTTTCTTTACCATTATCTACTTTGATTGTATATGCACCAGAATTTTCCCATCCAGGACCTCCAGCTATAACCAATGTAGAATATCTACCATCAGATTTCAAAGAGACTTGTTCTGTCCACACTAGTTTACCATTTGAAGTTTCAATAGATAAATTCACAGTTCCAGAAGTATTAGAAACACCGTTAATTGCAATTATGTCTTTTTTATTATATGAAGAAAAATCAGTTTTAACAGACAATGTATCAGAAACAGAATCATTAGATTCTACAACAGTTGTTTCCACAGTTGAAGGAGTAATAGAAATTCCACTAAAAGATACAGCAGAAATTATAATTATTGCCAGTACAATACCACCAATACCAAATATAATTTTTGAGTTTTTCAAATTTTTTGAACTTTTTGATGGGGTTGTTTGAGATGTTTGTAAGTTTTGAACAGTGTTGGTTTCAGGCATTATTACATCTGGAATAGTGGATTTTTCTTCAACTGACGGAGTTGAAATTACCTCAGGTTTTCTTCCAAGATGTTTTTCAGATAACTTTCTAACATAATTTCTTTCATAATTACTAATAATTTCATCATTCTCACAAGCCCTGAAAATCTGCTTTAGTATTCTGTCATCTCCAAAATCTTTATCCAAAAGTGCCTTTACATCATCAAGTATTGAATCAATCATGTGTGTTTTATCCCACATAGATTATTTATGAATACCTTGTTTAAGATTTCGAAGAAATTCTATCAAGATTAGAGGAGTCTAATTTTTGAAAAATTATTAAATTTGTTTTAAATGAATTTTTTGAGCCTGAATAATTACTGTTCTAAGATAATCTTTAGCAGTAGAATCAGTTACACCCATCTGTTTGGCTTTTAGATACAGAGTATTTTCTTGCGGATCAATCAAATAGCATTTTAAAAGATAGTTGAGTCTATGGGATCTTTTTTCATCACTTTTCATAATTTTTCTTTTTTTCCATACTAGAAAAGTTCAGAGGATAATGCAATAACCAACCAATAGTATCATAAAATTAAAATAAATACATATGATCTCTTTTAAACAATACTAAAAAAGAAATGAAAATGAAACGAATCGAGGCAACTATTCAAACAGATAAGACAGGTGCTGTTTCTGATGCAATAAAGGATCTTGTTGGAGGATTTTCCATTTTAGAAGGAAATGGAAGAGGTTCCGGAAAAAGACAAGAAATTAGATCAGGAAGGGGTACAGGATCTTTCACTGCAGAATATAACAAAGTCGCCGTAGTAATCACATATGTGGATGACGCAGATGCAGAAAAAGTAATTTCAGCAATTGCGAGTGCATCTTTTACAGGTAAGGGTGGAGATGGAATCATCACTGTATCTAGTATGGAAAGTGCTCTAAATATCGCATCAAAAAAGACGGGTTCAGAAGCCCTCTAATCATTTTATTTTATTAAAACAGAAAGGCGGGGATTATCCTTGACCTTCAATTCCCATTAAGGTTAATGTTGAACGAATTTTTGGAATCTTTCTTATCTTCCAAGTAATAGTTTCACGCAATGCTTCTACTTGGCCAGATTCAACCTTGGCTAAAATATCATATGCACCAAATGTGCCATGTACCTCAACAACACCTTCAATTGATTTTAGTTCTGTGATAACTGCTTCTTCAGAACCTAACTCACAGTTTATGAGAACATAAGCTGTTGGCAACTAGTATTCAATTCCTATTTTCATACATTAAAGATCATCTTGAAATATATAAGATTGGTCCAGTTTACTTAAAAATTCAATATTAAATTTGGCAAAATTATTAACAAATGAAAAGTATCAGGACAATAATTTAACACATGTTTAAGATACTAAATAAGCATCAGTCATAATTTTTTCAAGTTCTTCGATATTTTTTGAGAAGGTAATTTTTGAACGTAATTTAGAACCACCTTTCATACCTTTTGTAAATCGCATTGCCTGACTCTTAATGTTGGCAAATTTAATTTTGTACTGACTTGTAAGATGCAGGTAATTAAAAAAAGAATCCAGTCTATCGTGAAAAGAATATTCTTTGTATGTGTTAGTTTCAAGATAATCATTTATTTGTTCAAATAAAAATGGATTGCCCATAGCTCCACGACCAATCATCACATAATCACAATTAGTCTTATCAATCATAATTTTTGCATCTTCAGGAGTTACAATATCACCATTTCCAACTATAGGTATATTTGAAATTTCTTTTAATTCTTTAATCATTGTCCAATCGGCATTTCCAGAATATCCTTGATTGACAGTTCTTGGGTGAAGTGTAATCATTTGTATTCCTTCATCTTCAGCAATTTCAGCAATTTCCCTAAAAAGAAATTTGCTTGCATCAGTTACACCAGAACGAATTTTTAATGTTACAGGTTTTTTCACTGCATTAACTAGGGTTTGAAAAATTTGCTGAGTTAGATTAACTTCTTGCAGTAAAGCACCTCCGGCCATTTGTTTAGTGACATGCGGTGCAGGACAACCCATGTTATAATCAATAATATCAAAATAGGGTTCGACTATTTTTGCAGCTTTTTCTAACGCAAAGAGATCAGATCCAAATAGTTGTACAGAGAGTGGACGTTCTTGTTCAGAATATTCAATGAATTTTTGGATGGTTTGCATATTTTCTTTGAGTTGTTTTTCTTTTGCAATAATACTGTGAATATTTGTAAATTCAGTTACAACAAGACCAGCACCCATTTGCTTGCATTGTAAACGCAATGCAGGATCACTTACTCCAGCCATTGGAGCTAAAAATGCCTTGCTTGAAAATTTTGGTAGCATGAAAAATGAAAGGTACTTTGAATATATTTACTATTTTAAAAAACTATTAGTTGTCAGGGCAGCCGTCAGTGTCTCTGTCACCATCATAGTCTTCAGGATCAAGTGGGCACAAGTCTTCATCATTTATGATATCATCCAAGTCATCATCGTGAACAAATCTCTGTTGTTCTGGGGCAATGTCAGGGCAGCCGTCATGATCATTGTATTTGTTCCATGTTTCAGGGTCAGTTGGACAAGAATCTAGATAATCATAATATCCATCAGCATCAGAATCAGCATACGTTGGAATGGTAGATTCTGCACCTAAAACATCAGGGCAGCCGTCATGATCTAAGAAGCCATTGAAATTCTCTGGCTCATCAATACAGTCATCCCATCTGTCTTCGATGCCATCGCCGTCAGTGTCTGGGAAAGTGTATCCAGAGTCAGTTGCATCAACAGAGTCAGGGCAGCCGTCATAGTCAAGGTAATAGTTGTAAGTTTCAGGTTCTAGAGGACATGCATCAGCAATGTCAATTATTCCATCCATATCAGAATCAAGAGTAGAATCAGAAGTGTCAGGGCAGCCGTCGTCATCTTGGAAATTATTGAAAGTTTCAGGTTGGTTTGGACACCAATCTAGATAATCAACAATGCCATCACCGTCAGTGTCTGCTGTGAGTTTGTTATCGGCTATAAAGTCAGGGCAGCCGTCAGTGTCTTGGTAATTGTTGTAAGTTTCTCGAATATACTTGCAATCATCAACATTGTCAAATATTCCATCACCGTCAGTGTCACCTGATGAATCATAAATTAAAACATCAGGGCAGCCGTCGTCATCTTGGAAATTATTGTATCTTTCACCAATTGTTGGACATGCATCCAAAATATCAGCAATTCCATCATAATCAGTATCAGTTAATGCAGATTTCGAAAATCCAGGAATGTCAGGGCAGCCGTCGTCATCTAAATAATCATTGAAATTCTCTGGCTCATCAATGCATGCATCCCATCTGTCTTCGATGCCATCGCCGTCAGTGTCTGGGAAAGCATAAGATGGAATAGAAGACTCAACAGAGTCAGGGCAGCCGTCAGTGTCTTGGTAATAGTTGTAAGTTTCAGGTTCAAATGGACATGCATCAGAAATATTTTTTATTCCATCTTGATCAGAGTCAAGAGTAGAATCAGAAGTGTCAGGGCAGCCGTCAGTGTCTTTGAATCCATTGTAAGTTTCTGGCTGGTTTGGACACCAGTCCAAGTTATCAAGGATGCCATCGCCGTCAGTGTCATATGCAACAAAACCATCTGCTACATAATCAGGGCAGCCGTCAGTGTCTTGGAACTTGTTGAAAGTTTCTCTAACATATGGACAATCATCTGCATTGTCAAATATTCCATCAAAATCAGAATCACCTGATGAATCATAAATTAAAACATCAGGGCAGCCGTCGTCATCTTGGAACCTGTTGTAATTTTCACGGTCCAGTGGACAAGAATCAACATCATCAGCAATTCCATCATAATCAGAATCAATTAAACCATCAGAAAATATACCAGGAATGTCTGGACAGCCGTCACCATCTAAATAATCATTGAAATTCTCTGGCTCATCAATGCATGCATCCCATCTGTCTTCGATGCCATCGCCGTCAGTGTCTGGGAAAGTGTATCCAGAGTCAGTTGCATCAACAGAGTCAGGGCAGCCGTCAGTGTCTTGGAACTTGTTGTAAGTTTCAGGAATTAATGGGCATGCATCCAAAGTATCAGAGATGCCATCTTGATCAGTATCTCTTAAACGTGTAGGATCATCAGGGCAGCCGTCAGTGTCATCAACACCGTTGAAGATTTCTGGTTGGTTTGGACACAAATCTAGATAATCAGGATAACCGTCACCGTCAGTGTCTGCAATACCGCTTCCACCATCAGGAGACAAGTCAGGGCAGCCGTCAGTGTCTTGGAACTTGTTGTAAGTTTCTTTTACAGTTGGGCAGTTATCTACGTGATCTTGGATACCATCATAATCTGCATCATACCATGGAACAAAATCTGCAGGGCAGCCGTCAATATTGTTACCATATTCTGGATCATAATCTTCTAAAAGATTTGGACATTGATCAACAGTATTTGGAACCCCATCACCGTCAGTGTCAATTGTCTCATTAGCATATACGCTACTAGGTAACATGCCAATAGTTGATGTGAGTAAAAGTAAAAATCCTAAAAGATATTGTTTTTTCATTTTAAATGCTCCTACTGGTCAGGACATCCATCAGTGTCTTCGAATCCATTGTATGTTTCTGGTTCAAGAGGACATAGATCATATTCATTGATAATATCATCTAAATCAGCATCGTGTTTGTATCGAGATTGTTCTGGGGCAATATCAGGGCAGCCGTCATGATCATTGTATTTGTTCCATGTTTCTTTTTCATTTGGACATGAATCAACATCATCAATTACACCATCCTCATCATTATCAAGAACAGTATTTCCAATAGGCATAGTATCAGGACAGCCGTCATAATCTGCAAATCTATTCCAAGTTTCACTTTGCGTTGGACACATATCCATTATGTCTGGAACTCCATCACCGTCAGAATCTGGTTGAGCATCATCAATATCAGGGCAACCGTCGTCATCTTGGAATCCGTTATAGTTTTCAGCAACTAGTGGGCAATCATCGTAAATATCATCAATTCCATCATTATCAGTATCAACTACAAATGATTCTGAAATGAAATCAGCGCAACCGTCGTCATCTTGGAATTTGTTGTAAGTCTCTTTTACAGTTGGACATGCATCTATTGTATCTGGGATTCCATCTTGATCTCTATCATGATTTCCAATGTAATCATCTGGGCAGCCATCCAAATCTAAAATTCCATTGTATGTTTCTGGTTGGTTTGGACAGTGATCATTGTAATCATTAATGCCATCACCGTCAGTATCATATGTTTTAGAACCATCTGCAACTGAATCAGGGCAGCCGTCAGTGTCTTGGAACTTATTGTAAGTTTCTGGAATTAGTGGACACTGATCAACATCATCAGATAACCCATCAAAGTCTGAATCCATATTTGAAAGGAAATCAGGATAATCAGGGCAACCGTCGTCATCTTGGAATCCGTTGTAACGTTCTCGGTCAAGTGGACATTGATCCATTGAATCAACAACCCCATCAAAGTCTGAATCTAAATCAGATGGATTATCAGGGCAACCGTCGTCATCATTGTACCTATTCCAAGTTTCTAAAGTCTCAGGACATTGATCTAATGAATCTCTAATTCCATCTCCATCAGAATCTAATATTGCAATATCAGGGCAACCGTCAGTGTCAAGATAGCCATTTACTGTCTCAGGAGCTAAAGGACATTTATCATTCAAATCTAAAATTCCATCACCATCAAAATCTAACATAGATAATCCAGAAACAGAATCAGGGCAGCCGTCGTCATCTTGGAATTTGTTGTAAGTTTCTTTAGCAGTTGGACATGCATCTATTGCATCTTGAATTCCATCTTGGTCTCTATCATTACCTCTAATATCATCAGGACAACCGTCCAAATCTAAAATTCCATTGTATGTTTCTGGTTGGTTTGGACACAAGTCAAAGTTATCAATAACTCCATCACCGTCAGTGTCTGTTGTTCCTTTGTTACTTGCTACAAAGTCAGGGCAGCCGTCATCATCTTGGAATTTGTTGTAAGTTTCTTTTACAGTTGGACATTGGTCAATACTATTAGGAATTCCATCAAGATCAGAATCACTGTCACTAAAATATGGAGGGATGTCAGGGCAACCGTCATCATCTTGGAATCCGTTGTAACGTTCTGGTTCTAACGGACATGCATCATCTGCATCCATAATTCTATCACCGTCTACATCATTGGATGTTCCAACAAAAGAGGGAATAGAATCAGGACAACCGTCATAATCTGCAAATCTATTGAAAGTTTCAGGATCATGAGGACAAATATCAAACTGGTTTGCAATTCCATCACCGTCAGTATCATCAAATGAAGAATCTAATGAAAGATCAGGACAGCCATCAGTGTCTCTATAATCATTGTAAGTCTCTGGTTCTATTGGACATAAATCAATTGTATCAGGAATACCATCATTGTCAGTATCAACAACAGCAGAAATACCAGGAGAGTCAGGACAGCCATCATCATCTTGGAATTTGTTGTAAGTCTCTGGGCTTAGTGGACATTGATCAACATTATCAAGAACACCATCTCTATCACGATCACCAACACCAAAATCATCAGGGCAACCGTCAGTGTCTAAAAGTCCATTAAATGTTTCTGGCTGGTTTGGACAATTATCTATTATGTCATAAATTCCATCACCGTCAGTGTCAGATGAACCACCAGATCCACCTGCACTAGAATTATCAGGGCAACCGTCAGTGTCTTGGAACTTGTTGTAAGTTTCTTTTACAGTTGGGCAGTTATCTACGTGATCTTGGATACCATCATAGTCCTCATCATACCATGGAACAAAATTGGAGGGGCAACCATCTATTGTACCCTCATTATCTTCAATCAAATTTGGACATGCGTCTATTGTGTCATCCACACCATCCTTATCCAAATCGCTATCAGCAAAAGTATAGTTAACAGGCATGCTAGTAAGAGTAGTTAAAAGTAATATGAGAAATGGTAATACGTGTGTTTTTTTCAATGTCCATTTTTTCCTTGAGGATCCAGTTATTAAACCTCACTCTAGAATCAACTGAAAATATCAATAGATTTGAGAAAAGTTTCCATGTCAGACAAAAATCTCGATCAATTTAAGTAAAGTAAAACAAGATCTGAACTCATGAGTTGTTCTGGAGAAACTGTGGAGGAGGAAGAGCAATTACTTCAGATTAAACCAGTAATAACTGCACAATTAAAAAAAGCAAAGTATGGAGTAGCAGATCACTCAACCGTAGGACTTTGTCATTGGACAAAAAAATCATTCAAGCATGAAGGAAGCTGTTACAAACACAAGTTTTATGGAATTTCAACTCACAGATGTATGGAATTTTCTCCTGCTGGAATGTATTGTGAAAACAGATGTGTGTATTGTTGGAGGCCAATGGAATTTTATGATTCAATGGAAATGAAACCAGAACAAGTTGCAGAACCAGAACAAATTTTAACAAAGTTAATGGGTGAAAGAAAAAAACTGATCAATGGGTTTTATGGAGATTCAAGAAATGACAAACAACGATTAGATGAGTCATTATTACCTGCTCATTATGCAATTTCACTTTCAGGAGAACCCACAATGTATCCAAAACTTCCAGAGCTAATCAAATACCTAAAGTCACTTGAAGCAACAAAATCAATTTTTCTTGTAACAAATGGGCAAGAACCAGATATGATTCAAAAGTTACAAGATGAAGATGCATTGCCAACACAATTGTACCTGTCAACAAATGCTGCAGATTATGAATCATTTATGAGAATAAACAAACCAAAATATGATGATTCATGGGAAAGATGGAATAAAACACTTGACATGTTAAAGGATTTGAATACAAGAACAGTGTTGAGAATTACTTTAATCAGAGACTATAATGATCAAAAAGAATCGATTCCAGCTTTTGCAGAAATGTTTAGAAAAGCTAGTCCACACTTTATCGAGATTAAATCTTACATGCATATTGGACGTTCAACAAATAGATTAGAACATGAAAACATGTTAGAAATGGAAGAAGTAAAAAAATTTAGTGGGGAAATTGCAAAACAGAGTAAAATATTTTCAATAATGGATGAAAGTATTGTTTCAAGAATTTCAATATTACAAAACAATGAACGATTTATTGATCGTTACATTTCTACTTATGCAAATACCATTTAGAAAATTTTTTCAATGCTTTGTATCTATGAGATAATTCATTTTTGTTGTTCAATTCTGCAAATGTTTTCTTTGAATTATTTGGAATGAAAATAGGATCATAGCCCCAGCCTTTTCCTTGTATATTTTTCGAAATAGAACCATCTAGTTTTCCATCAAATGATTGTAAGATTTTTTTGTCACAATAAGTAATGATTGACACAAATTTTGCAGTTCTATTTTGTTTTAATAGATTAAGAATTCCTTTGTTTCCAATTGTTTTGAAAACATATGAAGAATATGGACCTGGAAAACCATTTAGGGAATTAATAAAAATTCCATCATCTTCAATAATTAATGGTTTTTTACATTTTGAAAATGCATCTTTTGCTTTGCATAGTGCAATCTCTTTTAGAGAATTTGATTGAATTTCCTCCAAACTAGATTTGATAAAACCAAGACTAATTCCAAAAGGGTCAAGAATTTTTTTTGCCTCTTGATACTTGTGATTATTTGATGAAACAAAGAATAGATCAAACAACTTGTGCATATCTTCCACGACTCTCTATATCTAAAACAAGTTTAGTGATTTTAACAAAAGAAGTGCTCCCAACTATAGATTTGTAACCAAGAAGGAAATTTTTCCAAGCGGAATGCATTATTTGTGCATGAGCACTGTTTAAAATTTCTTTGATCAATCTCAAATCAACTGCATGATCTTCAGACTTTATTGTATTTTGAGACAATCCAAAATCAACTACATAAACAATGTTTTGAAACAGGATAAAGTTCGATGTTGTTAAATCTCCATGCATTATCCCATTTTTATGCATCATACCCACTAATTTTCCAATTTGTTTTGATAGTCCAATGATTTTAGATGAAGATAAATCATGAATGGGTTTTCCGGGAATTTCTTGCATTATTATTGAGTTGTTTTCCAAATTTACAAAATAAACAAGAGGGGTAGGAATGCCAAATGATTTCACATGTGATAACATTTGGGATTCTTTTATTGTTCTTTGTTTACAAATTTTTGAATCAAGTATAGAATTACGATAATTTTTTGATTTTCTGATTTTAAGAATTGCTTTAGAGTTTTGCCAATTCATTTGATAAATGTCAGCCTCTG
>Ga0209360_1002627_pt1 | contig 10545 bp, 13 predicted proteins | sample SaaInlV_130m_DNA_3_FD_184651 | JGI IMG/M metagenome (GOLD analysis project Ga0209360, IMG submission 184651) | Marine microbial communities from expanding oxygen minimum zones in the Saanich Inlet - SI037_S3LV_130m_DNA (SPAdes) (version 2) | ecosystem: Environmental > Aquatic > Marine >... | reverse complement strand
AAAGGTAAAATTGCAAGATACAAGGATTGTTCAGAACCAGATTGTTTAATCCAACATTTGAACTGTTTATGAGAAGTAAAAAATGATTTATCGTCAGTTTTTTGACAATCACCGACATAAACTATATCAAATTTATCCTTATTTCTAGACAAAATCAAGAAAACTAATTTTTCCATAGGTGGACCCCATTCAGTAATAGGAATAGGTCCAAGAAACTCATATTGTAAAATTTGAATGCTCAATGAATGTAGTACATAGTACTGTCTTTTCTTTTTATCGGAGAATATAGACCAAAATTAAGATCTATTAATTAAATTCAGACTTGAAAAGATTAAATTCAAGAGTTATTGATTTCACGTAAATGAAAGATCCTAAAAATTTGAGACAAGTAGGGTATTCTATGATTCTAGTTTCAGCTAGTTTGATAGCAATTCTAGCAATAGGCATAGCAATAGGCGAGGATGTTTTATTTGCAGATAATATTTCAAGAAATAACACAGCCCATTTCAATGAATGTAAAGCAAATGATTTCAAAACAGAAGGTTGTGAAATATACTGGGATAGAATTAACAATAAAATCTCAGGAATTTATGTAGATTTAGATAACTAACTAGTTACGGTAAATAAAAAATCTAAAAACTATTTTTAATTTCATTAGCACGATTTTGATATAATTGTGCTTGAGGGACATCATCTAATTCGTTTAGATAGATATCAGCAAGTTGTTGAAATGGATAAAAATCACCAGGTGAGAGTGTAGATATTTTTTTTAAGCATTCAATTTTTTTTTCAGTATTTGAAATTTCAACATAACAGGTGTATAATTTAGTAAGAATTGTACAATTATCAGGGTTTTGTTCAAATTGTTTTTTTAATTGTATTATTTTATTTTCAGCATTTTTAATAGATTCAGGATTAGAAGTACTTTGTTTTAACTCAATACTTTTTTTAATTTTATCTAACAACCCCATACAAAAAGAAAGATAATACTAGAAATTAAGAATATTGATTTTGTAAATTCTAAAAATAAAACCTAATATCCATTTGTAAAATCAGAGATCATGTTCTTGTCTTTAGTAAGTTTATTCATAGCATAAAATGCTCCACCTACAATTCCAGCTTGATAAAAAGTATACAAAAATACACCAGAAGATGTAGGATCAGACTTTGTGAAACTTAAAACAAGAATAGTAACAAAGACAAAAGTACCAACAGAGGATACAAGTCGGTTTAAGAATCCATTATCCAAACCTACAATTCTTTTGGTAGCAGCTGCCATTAATGCAATACTGCTAATTATAAGAAAAGTGGCACCACCATTTGCCATAACAAAAACATGGAGATAGGTTAACAATCCATCTTCAAAAATAGATACTTCAGGCATTACACTTCCACCATTAATTGCAAAGTTAACAGAACTGAACATTCCACCAATTACAAAAAAGAACAAGAATACTTTTACAATTGATCTTTTAACAGGACTTTGAATTTCAGAAGGGTTAACAGCACGTTGAGTAATTTTTATCCCATAAAGGAATCCTATAGCCATTGCAGGAATAAACATCAAATTAATTAAAATTGGAGATTCTCGATTAATTGCTTCAATTTGAGGATGAAAAATTAAGAATAGAGTTATTGCCAATAATGCAGAGGAAACAAACAATATCAAACCAAGATATTTGTGATCAGTAGGTTCAGAATTCATATTCCAATTGTACATTTCAATAAATCAACAGAAAATGATTAAAAATAGAATCAGAAAATGATTTGGTTAAAGTATCAATTCTGTTTACCCTTTTTAAGAGAAATTACTTTGAAAAGGCATGAAAAAAGGATATGCAGTCATAGTAATTGGCATAATCACATTCATTTTTGGAGTTATTTTTGATCTTCAAGGACAATCCATAGTAGGTCCAGAATCATCTTTTATGCATGCCAATCCAGATTGGATTACATATGGAATTGAGATAATGATCATAGGGGCCATAGTAATTGGAATGGGGACCATATGGAAGGTTTTAAAAAAATAAAATTAATCAAAAACCAGCAACAATAGGATCGGTAGGTTTCATAATTTCTCGTAGTAAAATAGTTGCAAAAGAGCCCCTAGATAGTGAAAACGAAACATTGGTTTTATCAGAGGAGTAATCAGAACAATGAATTGCAGCTTGTCTAAAACCGCCTTCACTACTAACTTCTTGCATTTCTTTTATGAAAAAATCTTTTGGAGAAATCTCCTCTTCGTTTAAAATTTTAGAAATATAATAATCAAATCGTGTTTTTTTATAATAAGAATACCCAACAAAAGGCAATGCAAGATATTGTTCAACACCATCTTTGTGTTTTCCAATTATACTTTTAAAATCAAAACACACATCACCAGTTGTAGATTCAAACAAATTCTCACCACCCAAAAATGCAGCACTAAGTGATTGATTAAAAATAAAAGATTGATAAGCTTGAATGTAAAATCGTCTTAAAGATAATGGAATAGCGTGAATGGCACGTATAGAATCATCATGTTCAATCATTTCTTTTAAAACAATTCTTTCAATATCCATTTGACGAGGAACATCATCAAAATACTGTTCATAATTTGCTTTATCAGAAAGTTTTGTACGAATTTCAGTATTTTCTTTTGAATCATAACCAGAAGTAAAAGACAAAATTAGATCAACTGCTTTATCAAAATCCCTATGCAAAATTGCTTTTCCAATTAAATGAGTTACAGGTCGTTTTGAGCCAAATCTTTGATAACCATAAAAATTCAAAACATGATTATGTTCAGTAAATGAAGATAAATCATCAGAACAATCAGAAATGTGTATTTTAAAATTATTACCAATCATATCTTTTTTAGATAATGGTTTTTTTGAAAATCCAATTCGAGTAAGAGAGTATTTGTCTGTAGAAAAATCATCAATAGGTTTGCCTTTGTGAGGAGAACCAACGAATTGTTCAGTTACAGCAGATGCATCTTTTAATCCCAGAGCTTTGAGATGGACGCCTGTTTTTCGAAATATACCAGATAAAGCATGATTAGTATCAATTTTTTTCTTGTTTAATTTGTAAACAGCATAACCACTTTGATCAGTAATAGAATTATGAGCACGTTTAGAAATTAATTCAGATACTTCAAAATCTTCAGAAGTTATTCTAATTTTTCCACCAATACCAGAAAAATTTGTGGTGTACAGAGAGATTCCAATTTGAGAATCAATATCAGGTATCAATCTATTGTCACGGTTACAAATTTACTTACTGAAACATCAGGTAATTGAATTCCAAGTAAAACTTTGTAAGTTCCAGAAACGGCATCATCAGTGGCAGACATTTTCAAATGAATAGGTATTTGGGAATCAGATTCAAGTTGAAAAGATTCTGTTGAATCATGAATTAATTCCAAATTCAAAAAATCATGAGTAGTGGAAAGTACCAGCAGAGAATCTAAAGAGGTATCAATTGATGAAGTAGATATTACAAAGTGGAATTGTTTTGTTTCACCAGAATTCAATGATATAGAATTAGATTCAAGTTGAATTTCAACTGGTAGTGGTACAGAAGTATCTACAACACCAATTTTATTTTCAACCCATTCAGTAAACCAAATTTTTTCACCATGTATTGTAAAATCAAAGATTTGTGCAATTCCACAGTCATCTAAAACTTCAAATCCAGAATCACAGTCGCCCCAATTAGGATTTTTTGAAGGTACATGGTATTCCACAAGAGATTGAGTTGTAGGATTCATAACAGAAATATTATTTGCAGTTTGTTCATTAAACACAAGTCGTCCTTGATTATCATTTTCAATCCAATAAGGTCTAGAAATAGGAGATTGAATTACACCTGTTTGATTTCCATATGTCCCAAACATAGGATCTGCAGTGACATATTGAATAAATTTTTCAGATGAAGAATTAAAACTGAAAAAAGATGATGAAGTCGTGTCAGCTATCCAAAGAAGGCCATCATCAGAAAAAGTGATGCCGTTTGGAGTAAGTAATTGAACAGGGAGGGCATAAGCATTAATGAAATCAACTAAGGGTAAAAATTGTTCACCAGAATTAGACACAGCATTACGATAATCATTTTGATTAAACTTTACTAAAAATCCACCTTGTTGGAATAACCAATTGGTATACCAAATGTTATCATTTTCATCTAATGCAAAATCAGCAGTTACCGAATCATCAATTGCAGAAGGAATACTAAGATAATTTACTTCAGCATCAGATAAACTGACATCCAAAATAGTTAGTTTGTTTCCAGTAAAATCATTAATGATAATTTGAGATCCTTCAATTCTTAATTTTTGAGGTAAAGAATTATCATCAGAAGGATAAGATAATCGATCATATTGTTCATCAAGAGTAGAAAATTTCCATATAGAATCATAGGTTTCATCAGTAAACCAAACTGAACCATCAGGGGCATAATCAATTCCCCACATCATTGAACGGCCACCAGGAGGCCATGTTGGGTTTTCATATTCAGTAAATGTTTCACTAATAGGATCAAATTTTGCAAGATTACCAGTATTTGTTTCAGTAAACCAGACATTACCATCATAATCAGATACAATTGCTAAGGGGTTTGTACATTCTGTAGGAATAACATATTCTTTAACAAAATCAGTAGATTTGGCATCAGTATCAGAACTACAAAATTGAGTCCTTTGATCATCAGGAAAATTATCAGCAGGCGTTCCAGTAATAGTTACATCAGGAGTATCTACTTCAGGCTCCATGCCAGGAATTGCAATTGCAATAGTAGAAGAAAGTAAAATTGCACCAAAGAAAATAGTAACAAATACACCTTTTTTCTTCATAGAATAAAAAATATAGATCCTTGTTATATCTTATTCCCAGTTAGTTATAGTAATTTTAAATCACCAGTAATTTTATCAATTAAATTTTCAGGTGCAGGTCCAATTGATATGCAAGTAGTAGTGCCAGGAGCTAATTGAGTATGTCCAGCATCAGAAACTTCAGACCAAGGAAGATTCAAATCAATAGCATGTCTTTTTATTTCCTGTAATTCTTTAATTCCTGAAACTTTCACAACTACTTTTTCTTGACCACCCCACCATTCAGACCACCATTCAGGGTGAGATTTTCTAACATGTTCAGCACCAAGAACACAAGCATGACCAACTTGAGCTGCAATCTTACCCTTACCCATACCAAGATCAGTTCTAACAACTATTACCTGTTTGATGTCTCCCACAACATTACCAAAAATAGGCACAATGAAAAACTTTTGAATTAAATAATTGACAAAGAACCAAAATCTATGTACTATGATGTAACAATTGCAGGGGGAAGCGTTGCAGGTTTATTATGTGCAAGAGAAATATCTGCAAAAGGATTTTCAGTATTAGTAATTGAAGAAGATTATGAAATAGGGACACCAGAACATTGTGGAGGACTAGTCAGTATTGCAGGTTTAGAAGAATTAGGAATAATTCCATTTAGAAAAACTTTTGATCATATGATAGAGTCTGCAGAAATTACATCTCCAAATGGAAATAAGTTTACAATTAATTCAAAAAAACAAAAAGTGGTAGAAATTAGCAGAAGAGAATTAGATAAACAAATTGCATTTCAAGCTCAAAAGAATGGAGCAGTGATAAAAGTCAGAACAAGTTTTCAAGAAATTACAGATACTGGAATAAGAACTAATGAAGGTAAAGTGGAATGTAAAATTTTTGTTGATGCTAGAGGAGTATCATCATTAATTCAGAAAGATCGAACAGGCATATTATCATCAGCACAATATGAAATTTATGCAAATTGGATAAAAAAAGGGAAAGTAGAAGTAATTTTTGATCAAGAAAAATATCCAGGATTTTTTGCATGGATAATTCCATCTAATGAAGGGAAAGGGAAAATAGGTATAGCAGGAAAAGGAATTAACGTAGCAGAAACATTAGATGAATTTCTTAAAGAAAAAGGACAATTTTCAACAATTAGAAAAATATTTGCACCCATTTGGATTAAAGGTCCAATTGAAAAATTCGTAGAAGGTAAAACAGTAATCATAGGGGATGCAGCAGGACAAGCAAAACCAACTACAGCTGGAGGGATTTTTACAAGTGGAATGGGAGGAGTGTACGCAGGACAAGCCATATGTAAATTTTTGAAGACAAATGAAATATCAGATCTTCAAAACTATCAAAAAAGATGGATGGATAGATTTGGAAAAGAATTTGAAAAACAATTACTTGCTAGAAAAATATTAGAAAGAATAACCAACCAAACAATCAATAAGTTATTTGAATCAATAACTCCAGAAATTATTAAAGAAATTTCAGAAAAGGATGATTTTGATTTTCATACAAGTTCAATAATAAAATTATTAGGAATGAAAGGTTCGATAAAAACAGCTCAAGCGTTAATCAGCGGAGAACTCAAAAAAATATTAAGTTAAGAGAAATACAAAATCTAAGGAAGGTATAAATGATGTTTACAGAAAATTTGAGCATGTCATCTACCATATCATTACCAACATGCAGTTGCTGTCATAGAGCAATTATGCCTAATGACAAATGTGTAAAATTCAACTGTCCAGATTGTGGGGTAGATCTTGTTTGGAGATGTGAAAGTTGCAGAGAGGCAGCAAGAAACTATACTTGTTCTTCATGTAATTTTCAAGGACCTTAAACAAAATGACTGACATAGTATTGATAACAAAAATCCTCCCAACAGGAATGGAAGTGAATTTAGATAAATTAGCTGAATCTATCAAATCATCACTAAAAGAAGGAATCATTATGAAACGTCATGCAAAAGAACCATTAGCTTTTGGTTTAGAATGTGTTAAAGCTGAATTTGTATTAGAAGATAGAGAAGGACAAATGGATTCATTAGAAGACACCGTAAGAGCTGTTGACGGTGTTAGTGAATTTGAAGTTCTCAGTATGAGCCGTAATTAAATTAACAGGAAGTAAGTGATTTTTTGGTCCGCAAAGAAGAGCCTTTGCAAATGAGAATTGGTGAAGCAAAACAAAGGGACATAGGCAAAAAACGTGCAAGAGTAAGTCCAGAAGCAATGAATTTTCTAAAAGTTGTATCAGGAGACATTGTTGAAATTATAGGTTCAAGAACAAGTTGTGCAGTTATTTGGCCAGCAGATGAAGATGAAAAATTTCCAGACATAATTAGAATTGATGGACAAACAAGAAAGAATGTAGGAAATACACTAAATGATATCATAAAAATAAAAAAAGTAACAACAAAAATTGCAAAAACAATAACACTGACACCAGTTAGTGATTCAATAACAATAGACAATGAATTTACAGATTTTGTGAAAAATAGACTAAAAGGATTGCCAGTTACATATGAGGACGAAATTTCTGTAATGATTTTAGGAAATTCCATGGATTTCAAAATAACAAAAACAGTACCAAAAGGAGTAATCAAAATGGACAAAACAACAGAAATGAATATTTCAACAGAAACATCCATCGATAGAAAAATCAGAGTGACATATGAAGAGGTGGGAGGATTAAAAGAAAAAACAAAAGCAATGAGAGAAATTGTAGAGTTACCACTAAGACATCCAGAATTATTTTCAAGATTAGGAATTGAATCACATGGAGGAATTTTACTTTATGGTCCACCAGGATGTGGAAAAACATTACTTGCAAAAGTTCTTGCAAGTGAATCAGAAGCTAACATGTTTTCCATTAATGGTCCAGAAATTATGAATAAATATTATGGTGAAACAGAAGCTAAACTAAGAGACATATTCAAAGAAGCAAAAGACAAATCACCAAGCATTATTTTTATTGATGAAATTGATGCAATTGCACCAAAAAGAGAAGAAGTTAACGGAGATGTTGAGAAAAGAGTTGTGGCACAATTACTAGCATTAATGGATGGGTTAACAGATAGAGGAAATGTCATAGTATTGGGGGCAACCAACAGACCAGACAGTGTAGATCCAGCTCTCAGAAGACCAGGAAGATTTGACAGAGAATTTGAAATTACAGTACCAAATGAAGATGAAAGATTAGAAATTTTACAAATCCATACACGAGGAATGCCAACTAGTAAAGATATAGATCTAAAAGAATTATCATTAGAATTACACGGATACACAGGGGCAGACATTAAATCACTATGTAGAGAAGCTGCTATGAAATCAATCAGAAGGTATTTGCCAGAAATTGATCTAGAAACAGAAAAAATTTCATCAGAAATTTTACAATCAATGCAAATTAAATTAATTGATTTTTACGATGCGATGCATGAAGTAGTCCCTACTGCAATGAGGGAATTTTATGTAGAAAGACCAAAAGTGTGGTGGCAAGATGTAGGAGGATTAGACGAAGTGAAAAAAGGATTAACAGAAAATTTAATCACAGCAATAAAAGAACCAAGTAAATTTACAAAAATGGGAATCAAACCACCAAAAGGAGCTTTACTTTATGGCCCACCAGGATGTGGAAAAACATTACTTGGAAGAGCAGTTGCAACAGAAACAGGAGCAAATATGATTTTAGTTAGAGGTCCAGAAATTCTTTCTAAATGGATGGGGGAATCAGAAAAAGCATTAAGAGAAATATTTAGAAAAGCAAAAGCATCATCACCATGTGTAGTAATTTTTGATGAATTAGATGCATTAGCTAAATTTAGATCAAATGAAGGAAAGACAAGTGAAACAATTCTGAGTCAATTATTAACAGAAATAGAAGAAAGTACATCATCACGAGTTGCAGTAATTGGAATTACAAATAGACCAGACATCATAGATAATGCACTATTAAGGGCAGGTAGATTAGATCTAGTTTTGTATGTTTCACCTCCAGATGAAAAAGGACGTTTGGAAATTATTAAAATTCTAACAAAAAAAATGCCATTATCAAATGATGTAAAATTACAAGAGATTGCAGTTGCAACACAAAATTACACAGGTGCAGATTTAACAGCATTGTGTAGAGAAGCAGCGGTACATGCAATGAGAAATCAATCATCAAAAATATCTAGTAATGATTTTGCAACTAGTTTAAAACAAGTTAAACCATCAATCACTAAAGAAGTAGATCAATGGTATAATACCATAAGAGAAAGTATATCTAATGTAGTACCCAAGACAGAAGAGAAAGCATTTTACGGTTAATCATGACAATCCCACTACGAAATACAATATTTGACAAAATCAAGGAAGCAAATTCATTAACGGATGTTGAACTTAACAAAAGTTTAACAAAAGATGGATTAAATCTATCAGAAGGAAGATTTAACAAAGTGTTGTTAGATTTGGAAATTTTAGGTCTTATCAAAGTAGCATGGTTTACAAAAGATGAACGTAGAATTGAAGTAATAGTAATTGAAAAAGAAGAAGATCCAATCGCAAAACAAAACAAGGAAGTAATGGAAAAAGATTACGAAGCAAGTTTTCCAGGATTAGACAAGTAATTCAAAAAAAAAGTAATTAGATTAAAGGAATATGAAATGCTGCATCTAATGCAACAGCAACAAAAATTATTGTCAAGTAAGGAGCAGTTACCTTGTATGCTTTCCAAGCAAATTCAGAAGTAGGGGTTTTTGTTAATTTGTAATGATATACAAGCATTAATCCACCAGATACAACTGCAATAACAGCATAAACAAGTCCTAATCCATCAGGAATCAATACTAGTAACAAAGAATATGGAATTAAGATCAAAGTGTTGCCTAAAATGAATTTAGATGTTTTTTGCATTCCAATTACAACAGGCAACATAGGAACTTCAGCTTGTGCATATTCATCTTTAATTTTCATGGCAAGACACCAAAAGTGAGAAGGAGTCCATACGAATACCAAAAATCCAACTAAAAATCCCAATAAATCCATACTACCAGTTGCGGCGGCCCATCCAGCCCAAGCTGCAGCACTACCAGCAATTCCACCAATTACAATATTAGATGTATTTCTACGTTTTAGCCAAACAGTGTAAATTATCACATAAGAAAATATTCCCACAGCAATAAAGAAAGCAGATATTGCATTAAGTGCAAAGAATCCATAAATCACAGATATGCAACTTACAATCAATCCATACAACAAGACATGAGATGCAGCCATTCGTCCAGAAGGAATTGGCCTAGTACTAGTTCGAGTCATTTTAGGATCAATATCTCGATCATAATAATGATTTAAGGCACTAGAGCCAGCAGATGCCAATGCACCTGCAACTATAATATGCAAATAATCTAAATATTCAAGTGGAGCGGTACCAGATACCAACTTACTTGCAGCATACATTGACGTAACTGCAGTAATCACTAAAAGAACAACAATTCTTGGTTTTGATATCTCAATTATTTCATTAATTCCCAATTTACTCTACACAATTTGGAAGCCATTTTAATCCTTGTTGTAGATCCACCATATTTCAAAAGGAATAAGTATTCACCCCTACCAGCTAATTTTAATGAGTAATTGGGACCTATTAATGCCAGGAATGGGCCTTACAGGTATAGGATTAGCAGGGCTCATTTTGTCATATGCAGGTATTGCACATACGTTCATTGATGGCATGCATGCATTAAC
>Ga0209360_1002597_pt1 | contig 10621 bp, 10 predicted proteins | sample SaaInlV_130m_DNA_3_FD_184651 | JGI IMG/M metagenome (GOLD analysis project Ga0209360, IMG submission 184651) | Marine microbial communities from expanding oxygen minimum zones in the Saanich Inlet - SI037_S3LV_130m_DNA (SPAdes) (version 2) | ecosystem: Environmental > Aquatic > Marine >... | reverse complement strand
TATAAATCAGTGGTTGCTCAATTAGAGTAATGACAAAAGCGTTTGAAGAATCACTAACATTATTCAAAGATAAAATTTCAGATTGTATTAAATCCAATAAATCAATTTCAGTTACAACACATATGGATTGTGACGGACTAGCATCTGGAAGTATTATTGCTAAAGCGTTAATCAGAGAAGGTGCAAGATGTACAATTAGAACATCTAAAGAATTTAGTAAAAATCTGGTAGAATCATTCAAAACAGATTCTAGAGATTTTCACATCATTACAGATTTGGGAGGAGGTTTTGGAAAAGATCTAAATCAAACATTGGGAGATAACTGGATTATTTTAGATCATCATCAAATATCAGAAGAAGAAAAAGATAATCAAAATATCATAAATGCATGGAAATATGGAATTGATGGTGGTTCAGAAATTAGTGCCGGGGGAATGGCATATTTTGCAGCAATGGCACTAAATGAAAAAAATTCGGATTTATCAGAAATAGCAGTAGTTTCAGCACTAGGAGATAGACAGGATCAAGGGGAGAAGAAATCATTTACAGGTAAAAATTTTGAAATTGCCAACACAGCAAAAGAATTAGGATTAGTAGAGATAGATTTAGATTTATTGTTAGTTGGAAGAGAAACCAGACCTTTAGCAGAAGCCCTTGCTTTCACATCACAGCCATTTATTGAGGGATTAACATGGAATAAAGAAACATGTTTATCAATTCTAAATTCATCTGGAATTCAACTTAAAGAAGAAGGTAGATGGAGAGTTCCTGCAGAATTAAATGAAGAAGAGAAAAAATTAGTCATAGAATCTATCACCAAATTCTCATCAACCGAGAATACTTCAAAAATAATGTCAGAGTTAATTGGCTATACCTACACATTTCCAAAAGAAGACAAAAGGAGTTTTCTAAGAGATGGTAGAGAATATTCAACTATGTTAAATTCATGTGGACGAATTAATCGCTCAGGAGTAGGAATGGCAATCTGTATGGGTGATAGAAATAAAATTCTGACAGAAGGAGAGAATATCTTAACAGATTATAGAAAAATGATTAAAGAATACATGAATGTTTTATCAAATGAGAGATGGAGAATTTCAGAAACTGAAAACTGCATAATGGTCAATGGTGAAGATCTAGTTCCAGAAACAATGACAGGTACAATATCATCATTAATTGCAGGATCACCAAAAAATTCAGGAAAAATTGTAATTTTAAGAACAAGGGGAGAAGAAAATACCATAAAATTTTCATCAAGAAAATCATTTGATTGTAAATCAGAGATTAATCTTAGTAAATTGATGAGAAGTGGTGCTGAGAAATTTGATGGTATTGGTGGAGGACATAATGGGGCAGCAGGAGCAAAAATAACTAAAGACAAATTGGACGAATTTCTAAAATATTTAGAAGTAAATGTCGTTAACGTGTCAAGTACAAATAATTCTGAGTAACATATCCAAAAAAAAGGCAGAAGCTGTCAAAAAGGCATTAGAGCCAGATAATGTAAATTTCCCAAAAGGATTGAGTCTTTATGTTGAAAATATTGATAGTAAACTAGTTTTTAATTTTGAAAGTAAAGAAAGTATGAAACAACTCGTAGGCACAGTAGATGAAGTGTTAGAACATATCCAAGTTGCATTAAAGGTGATTGAATAATGTTAGATCCTAAACTAATCAAAGAAAGACCAGAAATCATTAGAAATATGCTCAAAGCAAGAGCAGTAGAATTTGATCTAGATGGGTTAATTGAATCAGACCAAAAAAGACGAGAATTCATAATTAAAACTGACGATTTAAGAAAAAAGAAAAACCAAGTGGCAATAACAATATCAGAAAAAAAGAAAGCTGGTGAAGATGCATCATCTATTTTAGCAGAAATGAAAAATATTTCAAATGAGCTTGCAAAGTTAGAATCAGAACAAGAAGAGATTGGAAAAAAATATCTGAAATTAGCATCTACAATTCCAAATCTAGTTGATGAGTCAGTTCCCATAGGACCTGATGAAAGTGCAAACAAGGAAATAAAAAAATGGGGAAATATTCCAAAATTTGATTTTAAAATAAAAGATCATATCGATATTTCTGAAGATTTGAATTTAGTAGATTTAGAAAGAGCTGCAAAAGTAGCTGGTGCTAGATTTTATTATCTAAAAAATGATTTAGTACGATTAAATCAAGCATTAATTCATTTTGGATTAGATTTTCTTGCAGAAAAAGGGTATTCTCTTGTTCAACCACCATACATGATTAATCGAGAATCTATGGAAGGTGCAGTAATTGCAGAAGATTTTGAAGAAGTGATTTACAAAGTTCAAGAAGAAGATTTGTACATGATTGGAACATCTGAGCATGCTATGGCAGCAATGCACTCAAAAGAAATTATCGAAGGAAAAAATATACCAATGAAATATGCAGGAATTAGCCCTTGTTTTAGAAAAGAGGCAGGTGCACATGGAAGAGATCAAAAAGGAATTTTTAGAGTTCATCAATTTGATAAAATTGAACAATTTATTTTTTCAAAACCAGAAGACTCTTGGAAAGAACATGAAAAAATGCTAGCTATTGCGGAAGAGTTTTACCAAAAATTAGAAATTCCATACAGAGTCATGCTATTGTCAACAGGAGATATCGGAAAAATTTCAGCAAAAACATATGATATTGAAGCATGGATGGCTGGACAAAATGCATACAGAGAGATCGTATCATGTTCAAATTGTTTAGAATATCAAGCAAGACGATTAAAAATTAGATTTAGAGATAAAACAAATGAGGATACACAGTATGTTCATACTCTTAACAGTACACTAATTGCTACAACACGAATATTGGTAGCTATAATGGAAAATTTTCAAACAAAAGATGGACATATTCGGATTCCACAAGTTTTACAGAGCTATATGGGGAATCAGAAAGAGATCTAGTGACATACCCTTATATTTTGGATTCAAGGGTCGTTAAGAATTGGCACGTAGAAAAGGTCGAATTAAGGACAAATGGAGAGAAAAACGTTGGATCAATGTTAATGCTCCAGATTCATTTAACAATGTCCCAATTGCATATGTACCAATTACAGATGATGAAAATGCATCAGGTAGAGTAATAGAAATTACATTATTTGATATCCTTAAAGGAGATCCTTCACAACATCAGTACAAACTTTATTTCCAAATCAATAAAGTGGATGGAGAAAACGCATCAACAATTTTCAAGAGATTTGAATATTCAAAAGAATTTTTGCGTAGTTTAGTTAGAAGAGGTTCATCCAAAATTAACTTCATAATAGATATCAAAACAAAAGATGGATATGTATTTAGAATGAAAATTATTGCATTAACACACAGACCATTAAACACATCTAGAAAACATGCACTTAGAATTATTGCTAGAGATGTAATAAACAAAACAGTTCCTGAAATGACAATTGATCAATTTGTACAAGCTACAGTTTATAGTAAAATTAATTCAGACCTTATGGCTGCATTCAAGAGAGTTATCAAAGTTAGACATGTAGGTCTTGAAAAAGTCAAACTAATCAGAACTGCAGATAAAGAAACAAAATTACTAGAAGCATAAGTAATTAGAATTATCTATTTACAATTATGGTTGATAAATTAGAAATTACAATAGATGTAATTATTCATGCAACAGAAGATATTTCAAAAATTTTCCAATCATTTAACGATATCCTAGAAATTGAAGAAGAGAGTTTTTCCATAACAGAAACAACTGGTTACTACGAAAATCCCATAATTATGTTAAATGCAAAACTTGTAAAAAAACAAGCAAAATCATTTATGAAAAAATTTCTTAAATTACTTTCAAGTAATCAAATTAATCAATTAATTGAAGAAATTGAAGAAAGAATTGCAGATTCAAAATTTCATTTAAGATTAGATAAACAAGAATTGATTAAAGGAACAGTGGTACTTAGTGAAAAAGACACAATTAAAATTAAAATTTATACTCCAATTTATAACAAAAAAGAAACTGTTGAGAAATTTTCAGAAGTATTTCAATTGGTCAACTAGATTAAATAGGAATAGATCGATCATTCAATTTGGGAATGAGGAAATAACAGCCGCTCCAGTCTGAGCTAACGCCTTGAAGACGCCGCGACGAACCGACCCCAAATTAATCAAATATCATACAAAAAAATTTTATTTTTAGAACATGGTTTATTATAAATACGGACAAACAAGATTAGAAACATGACAGATTATGATGTTATAATCGCAGGAGGAGGATTAGCAGGTACAATTACAGCACAATCCATATCACATTATTCTAATCAAAATTTAAAAATTCTTGTAGTTGACAGAAATCCAGAAACTTTACCAGGAAGAAAAGGACTGGCAGGATGGGTATGTGGAGATGCATGCTCAAAAGAAGCAGTAGATTTCATGTCAGAAAGAATCAAAATTCAATGGACTAAACCAGAAATTGAACATGATGTCAAAGGAGTAATGGCATTTTCTCCAGATAAAGAAACAGCAATTCCGTTTGATGGAGATGGATTTATGTTAAATCGTACAGAATTACCAAGAATCCAAAATGAAAGATGTCACAAAATGGGAATTGAATTTGAATATGAAATAGGCTTAACAGGTCTAATTTATGATGGTCAACAAGTTATTGGAGTTCAAGGCACAGATAACAAAACAAAACAGCCTTTCAAAAAAACATCTAGATTAGTAATTGATGCAACAGGAGTAACATCAATTCTAAGAAATGGACTTCAAAACTCAACTAAAGTTGAAAAGAAAATCAACATAGAAGATTTAGAAATCACTGGAAGATATATCATGGACTTTGAACCAGGGCAAAAAGATCTTACAGAATTTGATCCAGATTATTGTATAATTCATTTAGATCAAGACATTGCTCCGGGAGGATATGGATGGGTATTTCCTAAATCAGAAACCAAAGTCAATATTGGTTTAGGTGTAGAGAAAGCATTTCTAGAAAAGAGAAACAACAGATTAGGTAAAAAAGATAATGTTGAATCATTAATGAAAGAATATCTTCAAAGAAATCCAGCAATTAAAAATGCAAAACTTTCTGAAGATCCTACAGACTTGTTAGGAGGTAATAATTCTGGAATATTCCAAGTTTCTGTTAGAAGACAAAATGATTGTATGGTTTCTGGAGGATATATGATGGTTGGAGATTCTGCATGGATGCCAAAACCAATTGATGCTGGAGGAATAGGACCAGCATTAATTGCAGGAACAATATTAGGAAATAATGTAGCTAAAGCATTAGAAGCAAATGATACATCTGAAGCAGCATTATGGGAATACAATTTAGATTTCATTAAAGAATACGGATACAAAACAGCAGGTCTTGAACTTTTTAGAAGATTAGTACAACAAATGAATAATGAACAAATCAGTTATGGCATGAAACACTTTTTGGGAAATATGGATGTTGAAGCAATAAGTAAAGGAGAACATCCAGACTTTTCAGGATTAGGAAAAGTTGGAATGATAATTAGAGGCGCATTAAATCAAACAGTTGCAAAGGGACTCAAGTATACATCTACTGAAAATCAATGGTTAGTTGAACATTACAATAATTATCCAAAAGATCCATCAGGATTTGATCAATGGAACAAAGCATTACATCAAAGATTAGATGAGTCATTTGCCAAGATAGAAGCATTTGGCAAATAGATCCAAGATTAAATATTGTTATAATTAATAAAAAAAAGCCTTGGAAGAAATTCAATATTTAGATTGGAATAATTCAAATCAAATTATCAAAAAAGCATATGAAGCAGGACTTTTTGTTCTCATTATTGGTCCAAAAGGAACGGGAAAAACTTCACTAGTAAGAGATTTTACAAAAAACAATAACATCAATTCAGAATCAATTAATTTTAGTTTAAGAACTAGAGAAAGTCATTTGATTGGAACTAAAACACTAACAGATGGAACAGTGAATTTTGATGAAGGTCTTCTGATTAAATCAATGAAGAATGGGGATTTACTTTATTTAGATGAAGTTAATGCAGCTGAAGCAGATGTATTACTAAGATTAGATGAAGCATTAGATGATAGAAGACAAATTGTGTTAAAAGAAGCAACTGGAGAAGTAGTTAAAGCAAAAGAAAATTGGTTTGTAATTGCAACTATTAATCCATTAACACATAGTGGAACAAAAGAGCTTCCACCTCAAATTCTAAGTCGATTTCCAGTGCGAATTAGATTAGAATATCCACCAGAAGAAATTGAACTGGACATTGTAAAAAAACATGTTTCAGGAAATCACGAATCAGAAATAATTCAAGCTATAAAACTTGCAAATACATTAAGACAAGCTGCAGCAGTTGAAGAGTTATTTTATTCACCAAGTTTGAGAGAAACTATTGCTTTTGGAAAATTATTAGATAAAGATATGTCACCAAAAGAAGCTGCCAATATTGTTTTTGGAAATGTATACACACAATGGGGAGATATAGAATATCAAAAAGTAAGCGATATTATTACATCAATGTTTGGAAGTTAAATGCAATCAATTCAACTTCAAAATGATTCTTTAGTAGAAATTGCTACTTTTCTTATTAGAAGATGGTCTGAAAAAGAAAATATCACAATTGAAATTTCAAATAATATAGAAACTAAAACAAGATTAAAAGAAAAAAAAGTAATTCTAACACCTTTAGAAAAAAGAATAGGAAATGATTTTCAAAAATATAGACAGTTTAGAACGTCATCATGGTATGAGGCAATGAAAATAAAATATTCTGAAAAAATACTAAGTGATGACCATGCTTTTGGATTCATTCTCAATGCAATGGAAGCACAAAGAGTGGAGGAATTAGGACGAAAAATTTGGAGAGGAATGGATGAAGAAATTATTTTTAATTATTCATACATGTTAGTTGCAAGACCTCAACTTCATACAGTTTATGGCAAAGCAAGAATGGTAGAAGCATTTTATCAATTTTTTATGTTTGGCGTAATCAAAGGAGAAATTCAAGAAAGTCATTTTGAAAAAATTAAAAAAGCAACCATATTTGCAAAAAAAATTGTGAGGGAATCAATAGAAAACAATCAAAAAACAAGTTGGATTGAAAAAAATGTAGCAGAAATAATTAAAATTTTAGAAATTGATTCTCTTTTAACGATTCCAATTTCTGTAGCATTTATGAAAGCAGGCATGGCATTATCAGAAGAAGAATTAAAAAAAGTGTTGAAAATAATTGCAAAAAATAAGGAAAGTGATTTTGGCACAATGGATACTTCTGCAGTAGTAAAAGGAGATAATGTCTATGATGAATACAAAATATTAGTTGATGAAAATAAAAAAAATGAGAATAAAGGACTTTCATCAGAAACAATTGGGATTCAAATTCCATCAACAAAAAACATTGATGAAACAATCATCTATGATATGAGTTTGATTAATGGATTGAAAATGAAATTTAAGGAATGGAAAACAGGTTGGAAAGAGCAGCATTTAAGATCAGGTGATGAATTTGATGATGAAAATTATATCGAAGGAAATGAACCATTTTTTACAGACATTAAAAAATCAATCAAAACAAAAATTATAATTTTATTGGATCATTCATCAAGTATATCTTCAGATGCTATTGAATATAAAAAAGCAACAATAGCATTATGTGAAGTTTTGGCATTCCTTAAAGTGAAATTTGCAGTATATGCATTTAGTACAGAAAATCGATTAATGGTATGCTGGTCAATTAAAGAAGAAAATGTAAACTGGAATAGTATAACTGCAAAAAGACTAGCACAAATAGTTGCAAATGGTTCAACACCACTAGCAGAAGTTTATGATAAAATGTTTTCGACATTACAAGCAAAACAACCAAATATTTTTTTGACATTAACTGATGGAGAACCATCTGATTCCAATGCAGTTAGAAAAATGACAAAATCACTAAAAGGATTAGGAATCACTATGGTTGCTTTAGGATTAGGACCAAATACAGTAAGAGCTACCACTATAGCAAATAATCTCAAACATTTGGGATATGATAAAACTATGGCAGTAAGTCGATTAAAAGATATTCCAAATAAAGTAATCAATCTTTTAGATGTATAAATACAAGAAATTTAAAAAAAGATGAAAAAACCAAGTTGAAAATATAAGATATTTTATATGACCTCTAAAATTATTGAAAAATGGAGATAAATTTGGAACAAAATCAGGACAATACTATTGACAAAGTTCTTCTTGAACGATTTGAAGAAGAAATTTGGAATAAAGTACCACATTTAGAAAATAATCAAGAAGGTGGAAAAATTGTCAATGCAACACCACTAGTAGACATTACAGCAGATTTCAAAGAATGTGCTAAAGAAATTTACAAATTAGATCTTTCAAATTCAGAATTACAAGTTTATGGTAAATTAGATTCTACATTACTTACAGGTTCAATCAAAGTTAGACCAGCTGCAAACATCATTCATGATGCAATCATGACAGGAAAAATAAAGAGTGGTCAAACAGTAATTGAAGCAACATCAGGTAATTTTGGAATTGCTTTAGGCATGTTATCAAAACTAGGATTACAAGTGGTTACAATTGTTTCAAGAAAATTACAAGAAGGCGTATTTCATGAATTAAGAAATATGAATATCAAAATAATGGATTTAGAGATGGATATTTGTCCTGCACCAGGAATGGAAGAAAAAAAAGATGAGTTAGTTGCAAAAGCAACAGCTGCTAATGTACGGTCACAGTTATCACAATTAGGATTTGATCCAAGTATTTATGATAATTCAATTACTGAAATTGAATCACTGTTAGCCAAACAAGATATTATTAATTTAGCAAAATTACTTTCAAAAATTTACAATTGTTTCTGTCCAGAACAATATGATAATGATTTGAACATTAATGCACATAGAACCATAACTGGAGCTGAAATAGATCAACAATTACATGAAGAGGGGAACTCACTTCAAGACTTTAACATTCTATGTACATTTGGTACAGGTGGTACTTCAGGTGGATTAAGTAGATACATCTCTGAAAAATATGATAAAAAAGGAGTTCATGTAATATTTCCACCAGGGGGACAAGATGTTGCAGGAATTAGAACTCACAATAATGCAGATGGTTTGAAATATTACCAACCAGATAAATATGCTGGAGAATATGAAGTAGATTTTGAAAAAGCTAAACCACTTTTAAAATTTTTTGTAGAAAAAGGACATGATATTGGAGAAAGTAGTGCCCTAGAACTTTATGCAACTTTACAATTAGCTAGTGCAAATAAAGGAAGTAAATTTGTAGTAATGATTTGCGATGGAATTGAAAAATATAGAAAGAATTTAGAAAAAATTGGAAAAATTCAACCACCAGGACAAGTTTCACAAGAAGAAGTAGCCTCAAATTCAGATAATTATGATAAAGTTATTTGGATACATACACAATATACACCCCAAGAAGGAGGAATAGAATTGTTAGCAAAATCATTAGGCATTGATAAAAGCAAAATTGTTGTACCAAATGCAAGAACAGCACAGCAACTATTATCAGGACAAGGTATTCCGGATGAAATTAAAAATTCACTTCAAGAATCAAAAGGAAAATCTCTAATGGTCTGTATGGCTGGAAGAACATCATTAATGGCTGCCAACGTATTAGCAGAAAAAGGAATTGTAACAGACAGTTTGATTGGAGGAATAACGGAGCTTCCTGAAGCAAGAAACAGTCAACTCTCAGAACTAGTCAAACAAGCTTCACAGTTTTAATGTACATCAAATCTTATTTACTATAATAATTATGAAATGTCTTTCAATTTGTCAACCATTTGCAAAATTAATTATTCAAGATAAGAAAACAATAGAGTTAAGAAACTGGAATACAAATTATCGTGGTGAATTTTTAGTACATGCTCCAATCAAAATAAGGAAAGAAGATTGTATAAAATTGAAAATAGACGAAAAATTAACAACAGGTGCGATAATTGGTAAAGCAGAAATTTATGATGTAAAAAAATATCAATCAACTAAAGAAATTCAAAATGATAAAAACAAACATTTTTCTTCAAAAAAATTTCAAGAAAAAATGTATGGATTTATTTTGAAAAATCCAAAACCACTTAGAATTCCAATTCCATGGAAAGGTCAACTAGGATTTTTTGATGTAGATTTACCTAAAATTAAAAATAATAAAATGGTAACAGATATGATCGAAGAAGAATTTACTTATCAATGGGTTGGACATCATTAAAAAATAAAAATATACAAAAATTATTGCTAGTATATATAAGGAAGTATATAAGCTCCCACGCATGACACATACTAAACCAATTGTAAGTGTAGTAAATGTCGTGTCATCAGCATCAATTGATCAAAAAATAGATTTAATAGAAATAACAAAGAAATTTCCAGAAACAGAATATAATCCTGAACAATTTCCAGGATTAGTATTTAGATTGATGAATCCTAAAACAGCAATCTTAATTTTTAGAACAGGTAAAATGGTATGTACAGGCGCTAAATCTGAAGAGTTATCAATAAAAGCTGTAAATACAGTAGTTCAAAAATTAAGAAAAGCAAAAATCAAAATAAAAAAAGATGCAATAATTTCAATTCAAAATATTGTTTCATCTATTAATCTTGGAGGTAAAATTCATTTAGAA